>Ga0209610_1000002_pt1 | contig 209427 bp, 215 predicted proteins | sample LakKivw275mmetaG_FD_184137 | JGI IMG/M metagenome (GOLD analysis project Ga0209610, IMG submission 184137) | Anoxic lake water microbial communities from Lake Kivu, Rwanda to study Microbial Dark Matter (Phase II) - Lake Kivu water 275m metaG... | ecosystem: Environmental > Aquatic >...
AGGCGCGTTCCATCTCACGCTTGTCCGTTCTTCGCTTTAGTTCCTGCCGCTTGTCGTGGAGCCTTCTACCCCGCCCGACGCCGAGCTCCACCTTGATCTTTCCACTCTTAAAGTAAACTCTCAAGGGTATGAGCGTAAGCCCCTTCTCGCGGGTCTTCCCATAGAGGCGCTTCAATTCCCTGTGGTGCAGGAGAAGCTTCCGAACCCGGAGGGGGTCGTGGTTCATGATATTGCCGTGCGAGTAAGGGCTGATGTGCATGTCGTGGAGAAAAGCCTCACCTTCATTGATCACGGCATAGCTATCGGAGAGGTTGCACTTCCCTTCCCGGAGGGCCTTGACCTCAGTCCCTACGAGGGCGATCCCGGCCTCATAGGTCTCGCTGATTTCATAGTGCAGGCGGGCCTGCTTGTTCTGGCCGAGGATTTTCATGCCCGTCTCTTTCTTCGTCACTGCCCTCCCCCGTCAATCCCCCTGGCGAAGCAGGTAGTCTGGCTTCACGTGTTTCATGGCCTTGAAGATGTTCTCACGGACCCTACGGTTATCCTTCTCCATGGTGTCGAGGAGATTCTTGATGTAACTGCGCCGCGAGTTGCGGCTCGTCGGGCAGCGGTTTTCGATGACGGGAAACCCCCGCTCTTTGCCGTAGCGCTTGATGAGGGGCTCGCGGATGTAGGCCAGGGGGCGGATGATGTGGAGCTTCCCCCCGAAGACGGACTGCTTCGGCATCATGGTCGAGATCTCCCTCGAGTAGAAGATGTTGAGAAGCAGGGTCTCGATGATGTCGTCCTTGTGGTGGGCAAGGGCGATCTTGTTGCAGCCCCGTTCATCGGCGAGTTCGAAGAGCCTTTTTCTCCGCAGCCTCGAGCAGAGGAAACAGGGGTTCTTCCTGTTGTAGTCGCTGTGAGACAAGGGCCCGATGTCCTTCTTCTCCAGGACGTGTTCGTACCCGCCCTCGGCCAGATGGGCCCTCAGCCTTTCGAAATCCCCGTCGGAGCCGCCGAATCCCAGGTCGATGGTGGCCGCCACGAAAGATATGTCCGGGGGAATGAAGACATGGGGGGTGTTCAGAAGGTCGAGGAGGACGAGGCTGTCCACGCCGCCGGAAACCCCGACGAGGACCCTGTCGCCTTTTTCCAGCATGGTGTAGTCCACCGCCGCCATTTCCAGCCATTTTTTCAAATGGTGAAAGAGCTTCGACCTTCTCTCCGTCAACCTTGCCGTGTCCGCCGTCTTCATCGACCCCGCGCCCGCCGTTTTCGATTCATTCACGAAATACTAATTATATACCACCAGATTTCAGAAACGATCAAGGGACATTCGGGCGGCCGCAGCGGGTGAAGGGTCGAGTATTTCTTGAAAAATCCGGGCACATGGGATATGGAGAGTCCGTCAGATCGAAGGGCTTTTCCCACAAGGAGGGGGTTATGAGCGAGATCATCAGCGTCCACGCACGGGAGATCCTGGATTCCCGCGGGAACCCGACCGTCGAAGCGGAGGTGTCCCTGATTTCAGGGGCGGTCGGCCGGGCGTCGGTGCCGTCGGGGGCCTCGACAGGCGAACACGAGGTCCTGGAACTCCGGGACGGCGACAAGAACCGTTATCTCGGCCGGGGGGTGCAGAAGGCCGTCCACAACATCAAGCACAAGATCGGGCCCGCGATCATCGGCATGAACGCCCTGCACCAGCGGAGGGTCGACTACATGATGCTGGAGCTGGACGGGACGGCGAACAAGAAAAACCTCGGGGCGAACGCCATAGGGGCGGTGTCGCTGGCCTGCGCCAAGGCGGCCTCGGAGACCCTGGGGCTCCCCCTCTTCCGGTACGTCGGCGGCGTGGCCGCCACTGAAATGCCCGTCCCCCACATGAACATCTTAAACGGCGGTCAGCACGCCGACAACAACGTGGACATCCAGGAATTCATGATCATGCCCGCGGGCGCCCGGAACTTTCACGAGGGGCTCCGCATGGGCAGCGAGATCTTCCATAACCTGAGGGCCGTCCTCAAGAAGCGGGGCTACCATACCGCCGTCGGTGACGAGGGCGGGTTTGCGCCCAACCTCAAATCGAACGAAGAGGCCCTTGCCCTCATCATGGAGGCCATCGAAAAGGCAAAGTACACGCCGGGCCGGGAGATCTTCATCGCCCTGGACGCAGCGGCCAGCTCTTTCTACACCAAGGGGAAATACGTGCTTTCCGCCGAAAAGAACCCGCAGAAATCGGCGGCGGAGATGGTCCGCTTCTACGGCGATCTCGTCCGGAAATACCCCATCCTCTCCATCGAGGACGGGCTGGCGGAAGACGACTGGAAGGGCTGGAAGCTCCTGACGGACGAACTGGGCGGCAAGGTCCAGATCGTGGGCGACGACATCTTCGTGACCAACCGCAAAAGGCTCGAGGAAGGGATCAGCAAGGGCGTGGCCAACTCGATCCTGATCAAGGTCAACCAGATCGGCACCCTCACGGAGACGCTCGAAACGATCCAGCGGGCCAGGGAAGCGGGCTACACGACCGTCGTGTCCCACCGCTCCGGCGAGACGGAGGACAGCTACATCGCGGACATCGCCGTGGCCATGAACTGCGGCCAGATCAAAAGCGGCTCCGCCTCACGGAGCGAGCGGCTCGCGAAGTACAACCAGCTCCTGCGGATTGAAGAGACCCTGGGAAGCGCCGCCGTCTACCGGGGCAGGGGCGCTTTCTACAGCATCCGGCCCTGAACCCCTCCGCCGGATCCCGGAGCCCGCCTGCCATGCTCACGGAAAGGCAGAAACTCAAGGTCCTCACCGGTCTCGGCATCGAACTGAACCGCGTCAAGGACCTTGACATTCTGATGGAGCGCATCCTCACGGAGGCGCGCCTTTTCGTGAACGCCGACGCGGGTTCCATCTACATCCGCGAGGGCGGGGAACTGCACTTCAGCTACACGCAGAACGCCACCCTCCAGAAAAGGCTCCCCGCGGGGGCCAAACTCCCCTTCTCCATCTTCTCGATCCCCATCAACCACGAAAGCCTGGCCGGCTACTGCGTCATGACGGGCAAGAGCCTCAACATTGCCGACGCCTACCGGCTCGATGCCTCCCTCCCCTACCGGTTCGCGAAGCAGTTCGACAGGGCCTCCGGATACCGGTCGAGATCCATCCTGTCGATCCCGCTGAAGACGATGCCCGACGAGGTCACCGGCGCCCTCCAGGTCATCAACCCCCGGGACGAGTCCGGCAAGGTCATCCCCTTCTCCAAAAAAGACGAGAAAATGATGCTCCACTTCGCGAGCATCGCCGCCGTCGCCCTGCAGCGCGCCCGGATGACCCGGGACATCATCCTGAGGATGATCCGCATGGCCGAGCTCCGGGACCCCGAGGAGACGGGTTCCCACGTAAACCGTGTTGCGGCCTATTCGGTGGAGATCTACGAACGGTGGGCGGTCAAAAAAGGGCTCCCCGAGAGGGACATCGAAAGCGGGCGGGACACGCTGCGGCTGGCGGCCATGCTCCACGACGTGGGGAAGGTGGCCGTGTCAGACCTGATCCTGAAAAAACCCGGCCGGCTCACTCCGGAGGAATTCGAGATGATCAAGCAGCACGTCATCGTGGGCGCGGGGCTCTTCGCGGATCGAAAATCGGAATTCGACGAGGCCGCGGCGGAAGTCGCCCTGAACCACCACGAGCGCTGGGACGGCACGGGCTACCCCGGTCACCCGGGCGCCCGCCCGCAGGTTCCCGGCAAAAGGGGTGAGGAGATCCCCCTCTTCGGCCGGATCGTGGCGATTGCCGACGTCTTCGACGCCCTCTCGTCCCGGCGGTCCTACAAGCCGCCCTTCACGGAAGGGGAGGTGCTGGAGACGATGAGGCAGGCTTCGGGCAAACAGTTCGACCCGGAGCTTCTCGACACCTTCCTCGCCTGCATGGATTCCATCCGGTCCATCCGAATGCGGTATCCCGACAGGGACAGCGAAAGCCGCTGAAGCTACAGGAACCTGAACAGCCTCTGGCGCAGGGACTCGATGCGGTTGCGGTCATCGGTCAGGGAATAGAGCGTGACGTCCTTCTTTTCCTCGCTGGTGACTTCGTGGAGAATCTCGGAATCACGGAGCACCTTCAGGGCGCTCTGGTAATTGGACTGGGAGAGGGCCTCCGCCCTGATGACCTCGCCCTTGCGGAACATCTTGGCCCCCATCTTGAGGATGCGTTTGTTGAAGTCCTTCTCGGATTTCGCCTCCTTGCGTAAAGAAGAGGCGGCCCGCATCACGACCCAGTAGGATTCTATATAGTTGTGGATGAGACCGGCAAAGGGCCTGAGCGCCCTTCGACCCCTTCCGCTGGCCTCAATCCAGACCTCACCGTTTCTCTCCTCGCCGATGATCATCTTTCTTCCATACAGGTAGGACAGGACCTCCCGGATTTCCTCTGCATCGTCCTTCTGGCCGTCAAAGATGAATTCATAGCGAAAGACCCGCTTGAAAAATTTGTAATCCTCCATGAGGTTCATAAGCGGGATGGCATCTTCCCGGTAGGAGAGAATGGACGCCGCCGCGAAAGACAGCGGCAGGAAGAAGTGAAGAATATTGTTCTTGTAGTATTCCAGCGTGGGCCTTTTTTCGTCCTCCAGGGAATAGACGATTTCCTCGAACCCCTCCTCCTCTTCCTCGCCGCTGATCTTGGAAATGACGCCCTGGGAAATGAAGAGGTTGATGGCATCATTGACGGCTCTTTCCTTTTGCGCGAAGGTCGTCGAAAGGGCCACGTGGTTGAAGGAGAGGTAGTCGTAGAATTCCACGACGATGTCGAGCAGGTCCTCGTGGGATAACCCCCGTCGGTACTGGCACAGAAGCGCGGCCGCCACGAGGGCGTAAGGGGTGACGACGGAAACCTTGCTGATCCGGTTCATGGTCTCGTACCCGATTTCGCGGTAGAGGTTCTGTCTTTCACCCTGGTTCATCTCCCTGAAGGGCTTTTCCTGCGCGGCGAGAAAGGTCTTCAGGAAGAGGGGATCCCCGATATTGATGTAGACATGGCCGTACCGCTTACCCAGGAATTTCGAGCTCTGGATAACGGCCGTGGGTTTTTCCCGTTCCTTCGGGGCGCCGCCGAGCTCCTTGAGGTAAGCCTTTTCCTCCATCACCCTGTCATAGCCGATGAAGACCGGTATGATCGCCAGGTCGTCACTGATCCCTTCGTTGTAGGCCTGGAGAACCATGGAAAGAAGTCCGTACTTGGGCATGATCATCTTTCCCGTCCGGCTTCTGCCCCCTTCGATGAAAAATTCGATCGGATACCCTTCTTTCAGCAGGGTCTTGAGGTATTTTTCCAGAACCTCGCGGTAGAGGAGGTTTCCCCTGAAGCTGCGGCGGATGAAAAAGGCGCCGGATTTCCTGAAAATGTGGCCGAGTGGCCAGAAATCGAGGTTGGTCCCGGCCGCGACAAAGGGAAGCGGGATGTTGTGCTTGTCGAAAACATAGGACAGAAGCAGGTAGTCCACGTGGCTGCGGTGGCAGGGGATGATGACGAGCGGCATGTCCTTGGACACGCAGCGGATCCTGGCCATTCCCTCCTTGTCGATGATGACGCCGTCGTAGATGTCATTCCAGAGCCAGGTCAGAACTTTGTCCCAGATCCCCACGTAGACTTCATTGTAGTCCGCGGCGATCTCCCGGAGGTATCTCTTCGCCCTCTTGACCAGATCCCTATCTTTCTTCTTTGAAGTCTCGGCCAGGCGCTTCATGAATGAAACGAGCTTCGGTTCCTTGAGGGTCTCCTCCATGATCTCGTCCCGGGATTTGAGAATCGGTCCGGTGATGCCCTTTTTCTCCCGGTCGATCCGGTCAATCAGCTCCCGCCGCAGTTCATAGGAGACGTCGACAAGGCTCATGTCCTCCGTGCCTTTCAGGGATGCCGTCAGGATGACGGGCTCAACGGCGAGGACCGACGTGCGCCGGTGATAACGAAGAAAGGTCAGAAGTTTCCGGAGGCTTCCGGGGTTTTCCACCTCCCCAAAGAAAACGTCCAGCAGGGGTTTCTCCTTTTCCTTCCTGGGTCCGCAGGAAACGAGCAGCGGCTGAATGATGATGGGGGTGTCGTCATCCCTCTGAGCTTCCATGAGCTGAATGAGGGGATCCCTCTTCACATCAGATCCCGAGTTTCTCAGATAAATGATCGCGCTCCTTTTTTTCTTGACGAGCTTCTTGAGGTAGGCCCGGTTGGGACGGAGGATCTCTCGTCTGGAAGCGAGGTGATAGACCCAGCAGCCAATCACGCGGCAGGCCCGGGTAAAAGGCTGCCAGAGCATCATGCTGATGCCATGGGCGAAGACAGGCCTCGGGATGTCCTTTCGAAAAGAAAGGTCTCGCAGGATCAGGTAGTCGAGCTGGCTTTTGTGTTTCAGGGCGTAGATCACAGTGCCCTTCCGGGAGAGCTCCTGGATGTTTCTCTCGTGATCGAGTGAAAGTTCGGCCTGGGAGAGGTAATAGCCAAAGAGCCAGTAGAAGGGAAAGAGCGTCGGCTCATAGAGACGCCCGGCATAGCACTCGTCCGCTTCTTCTTTCATCGATGGGAATTCGGAAGCCATGGGTCCTGCAACCTTTTTACGGGGTTTCCTCGGCGAAATCATCAGGGAATTTTTTGATCATGTAATTCCTGACATAGTACTCGATCTCGGCCGCCGTGGACATGGTCAAGACTTTTTTCAAAAGGGCCCTGCACTCCTTCATGGTCACCGCCCGAATGATTTTCTTCACTCGCGGAATGACCAGGGAGTTCATGCTGAGCTCGTCCAGCTCAAGCCCCAGGAGGATCATGGTGTAGAGAGGCTCCCCTGCCATCTCACCGCACATGGCCACTTCGATCCCCGCATGATGGCCGGCATCGACGACCCGTTTGACCAGTCGCAGGACGGCCGGGTGAAGAGGTTCATAGAGATAGCTGACGCTCTCATTGACCCGATCGATCGCCAGGGTGTACTGGATCAGGTCATTGGTGCCGATACTGAAAAAATCCACCTCCCTGGCGAGGCTGTCGGCCACCATGACCGCCGATGGGACCTCCACCATGATGCCCAGCTTGATATCCCTGTCAAAGGGCACCCCTCGAGACTCGAGCTCCCGCTTGACCTCGTAAAAGATCCGCTTCGTCTCACGAATCTCCTCGATGCCGGATATCATGGGAAAGAGAATCTTCACCCTGCCCACGGCACTGGCTCGAAGGATTGCACGAAGCTGGACCTTGAAGAGTTCCACCTCTTTGAGGCAAAAGCGGATGGCCCGCAGCCCCATGACAGGGTTCATCTCCTTGGCGACCTTGGGATCAGACATGAATTTGTCCCCGCCGAGGTCGAAGGTCCGGATGGTCGACCACTTCAGCCCCTTGGCCGCCACGATCGTCTTGTAGTTGTCTAAATGCTCCTCCTCCGTGGGCAGCTTCTCTTTGTTGATGTAGATGAACTCCGTCCGGTAAAGACCGATGCCTTCGGCGCCGTGGGCGAGCGCTGACGGGACCTCCTCCATGAACTCTATATTGACGCCGATCCTCACCTGGTGCTTGTCCGCCGTCACGGCCGGACGCCTGGCGTACCGTAGAAGATCGTCCTCCATGACCTTGAAGTGCCGTATCTTGTCCTCGTAGCGGCGCACCATTGCCGGGTCGGGATGGACAATGACCAGCCCCGCCGTGCCGTCGATAATGACCTGATCGTTGGAACGGACCTCCGAGGTGATCCTCTCCAGCCCGACGACCGCCGGTATTTCGTAGGATCGGGCCACGATGGCCGTGTGGGACGTCTTACCGCCGATATCCGTGGCGAATCCCAGGATCTTCTCCACTTTCAGCTGCATCGTATCCGCCGGGGAGAGGTCTCTGGAAATGATGATGACGTTCTCTCCGGCATTCGCAATCGTCTCGTGCTGCACCCCCACGAGGTTCCTGAGAATCCGCTGACCCACGTACTCCACGTCCGTCATCCGTTCCCTGAGATACTCGTCATCCACTTTGCTGAAGATCTCTTTGTACTTGTCCAGTGTCTTTCTCAGAGCCCACTCGGCGTTGACGCCCTCCTCGATATGCCCGATGGTCCGGCTGATGAGCATGCGATCATTGAGGATCATGATGTGGACATCGATGATGTAAAGGGGCTCGATACCCTCCTGCTCGCTCAGCTTCTTCTTGATGGCCAGGAGCTGTTTCTCGGACTCTTTCAGCGCTTTCCTGAACCGCTGGACTTCACCGGCGACCAGGGCCTTTCGGTCCAGAGAACGCCGCGGGATGGGCGCATCATGGTGATGGAGCACATGGGCACGTCCGATCACCATACCCGGGGACACACCGATCCCTTTCAGGACAACGGTGTCTTTCTCTTCAGGGCTTTTCATCAATGCTATTCCTCTCCGAACCGGCTTTCGATCAACCGCTCGAAATCATCTATGGCCTCTCTGGCATCCTCGCCCTCGGCCCGGACGGCAATTTTGCTGCCCCGCGGACAGGCCAGGGTCAGAATACCCAGAAGACTTCTCCCGTCCGCCTGCCGGCCGTCTCTTTCCAGGTAGATTCTGGCTTTGTACCTGTTCGCAACCTCGACGATCCGGCCCGCGGCTCTCGCGTGAAGACCCAGTTCATTCTTGATCGTAAATGTTTTTTTGACTGTCATAAAAAAGCGAAAACAATGACCAAAATAGCTGATAGCCCGTAAAGGATCACCGTTACGGGGATGCCCCTCTTCACCGCCCAGAAAGAAGCCAGGATCACCGCCAGGATGACGGCCCTGTCCAGGAGAGGAAAGCTCCCCCCGAAGGCATGGGCCTTTCCCCCGGCGACCAGGAAAGCGACAACGCCCAGCAGGAGGGTGACACCCCACCTGATCCTCGTGGCCAGCTGCGGGACATTCATCGCCTTGATAAAATCAACGCCTTCTCTGCCCCTCCTGTAGCCCGCCGCGAAACCCCGGAGCCTGATCCACAGATGCAGGGGGCTGTAGAGCGCCAGATAGACCAACGGGGCCAGAAGTGTCCCCAGGAAGGCGAACACGAGGCTCCCCGCGGCCGAAAGGGGCCTCAGGGAGTTCCCGTAGAGCGAATCCCCGAGCGCCGCATAAGGGGCCATCAGGGTCTCTTTCAAATGGCTCGCCTCTTCCGGTTTTCCCTCCTCTTCCAGCCGGCCGACGACACCCATGATGGGCGCTGTGAGAACGGGGTGTGTATTGAACCTCTGCAACTGCCTCGTGAGAAACTCACGGGGTTCGATCCTGCTGCCCGGTTCCTGTAAAAGGGGCATCATGGAGAAGGCAAACCCAAGATTCTGCATCCGCCAGAAGTTCCATGATCCCTGGATGAGGAGGGATCGTAAAAATATTTTTTTCAGATTCGCCGCTTCCAAACCTTGACGGACCCCGGTTTGTGAATAATTTTTGCATAAATTATAGATTATAAAGGCGTTTCACTATATATTATTAAGGGGTCTACGGCAAGACATAGCTTAACGTTTTTACTCATTTTTTCAGCATATATTTTTCTTGACAGGGCCTGTTTTATTTGTTACATAATGCGGTCGCTCGTAGGTTGCAGGTCTGGTAATTGAAAATTGTCCGGGTTCTTTGCGATCCGGCAATTTTTTTTGTTTCTTGAGTCCACAAAGAAAAATATTTCGATGGGAGGTGATTCCAATGGTCTGTCAAACAGTAAAGGCGGGAAAGGATTGCGCTTTCATGACCAAAAGCGGCTGCGCGTTTAATGGTGGCACCTGCCACCCCACCGTGGAGCAGTGTGAAGGCTGCACGAGAATCGTGACATCTGACGCAGGTAATTACTGCATGATGTATCCCAATCCCGCCGGTAAATGGGCTGTGGGAGGCTGCGCGTCTGCCACGCACAAAAAGTCGGTCAAAGTAGAAGCCGTGAAGGTCAACCCCTTGAAGGCTTCCAAAAGGTCCCAGAAGGCTTAATTCCAGAGATCATCGCGTGGTGGATCGAGGCCCCTCCCCTGAAAGAGGGGCCTTCCAACACCCTGATAAAGCCCTTCCGTAAAAAACGGCCCCGGTCTGTGATCGCGGGCATGTCTTGTCATCATCATTCATGATATAAAAATGCCGGTCCCGGGAATCCCGGACCGGCATTCGACCATCCAGCAGAAGGCCTTCTCAATCGATCAGCTTCTTGATCTCTCTCAACCTCTCCTTGATCTTGAGCAGTCTTTTCTTATCTTCTGTCCGTGTATCGGCCGCGGGTCGTTCATCCTTTTTTTGCTCTGACAATTTCTTCTTGGCCCCGGCGATGGTGAAGCGGTCCTGGTAGAGAAGATTCTTTATGACCAGCAATTCCCCCAGATCCTTCTTCCGATAAAGCCGCTGGTCCGACCGGGTCCGCACAGGCTTGACCGTTTTAAACTCTGACTCCCAGTAACGGACCACATAAGGTTCTACCCCGAGTATTTTGCTGACCTCCCCGATTCGGAAATACGTCTTGTCGGGAATCTCGACTCGCATCGGGGATCCCTTCCCCGTGGACGGCCGGCCCTGTATGCGTCGGGAGGGTCCTTGAACGGGCACCGGGGGACCCATGTCAAATAGCGAGGGGTGTTCATCCCTGGGGGAGCGGCGCTTCATGAAACCGCCTCTCTGAATCCATCTTTGCGTGGGAGGATGGATTGCTGGTGTTATGCCCTGGCGTTCAGCGCCCGGCGCAGGACCTGGCTTGACTTGAACGTCAGCACTCTCCGGGCTGTAATCTCGATTTCCTGACCACTCTGGGGATTTCTCCCCCGTCGAGATTTTTTCTCTTTAACCGCAAAGTTGCCGAAACCGGATATTTTGATTTTTTCACCCTTTTCGAGGTGATCCTTCATCACATCGAACACGGATTCGACGATCTTCGCCGAATCCTTTTTTGAAAAACCGAGCTTGTCACAGACGTTTTGAATGATGTCGATCTTGGTCATGATAGCCCCTCCTCCTGATGGATTATCTCCCTAACGTTCTTCTCCTCTGATCCTCGCTTCAGTTGCCTGCACAAGATTTCTGATGATCCGGCTGTGAACCTGGCTGATTTCCTCGTCGGTCAGTGTTCGAACCGGTGACCGATACGTCATTCGCAACCCGAGACTCTTCATGTCCCCGGGAATACCCTCACCCATATATACATCAAAAATGTCAGCATTTTCAAGTAATTCTTCATGATTTTCACGCAGGATATCCAGGAGCCTCCGGGCCTCGAGATCCTTCCTGACCAGCAGGGCCACATCCCGGGTGATGGCGGGGAAACGCGAAAACTCCCGGTAAGCAACCTTCCGGGAATAGGCGCCCAGGAGAACGTCGAAGGAAAGATCAAAAACGATCACCCGCTGCTGCAGATCCAATCTCCCGAGAACGTCGGGATGGATCTCTCCGAGGGTGCCCGCATCACGGCCATTCACACAGACACCGCAGGACCGGCCCGGATGCAGGCAGGGCACATCCGTCCGGGGCCGGAATTCGGCATTCCGGATCTTCAGGGCTTCCAGGATATTTTCCACGCAGCCTTTGAGATCGTAGAAATCGGCTTCGAGATCCTTGAAGTGCCAGAGATGATCGTATCTCGCCCCTGTAATGAGTCCGCCGATGCGCTCCTCCTCGAGGGGCAGCTCGCCCTCTGCGCGGTTGATGAAAACCTTGCCCAGTTCGAAGATCTTGAGATCGTTGCATCCGGCACGGACATTGCGCCGTAACGTATCGAGAAGGCCGTAGAGGATGCTGGTCCTCATGACGGACTGTTCTTCCGTCAGGGGATTGGCGATTCGCACGAATTTCCTCCCGTCGTCACTCTCCGCCAGTCCCAGGGTATCCGCCGATGCCGGCGTGGTAAAACTGTAGTTGATGACCTCGGTATATCCATATCCCGTCAGGACCGTCCGGACCCTGTCCTCAAAAGACCGCCTCACGTCCGTCATCGCCGTGCTGGTGGGAATAGCCGGAATGGTCGTCGGGATGGCGTCATATCCGCGGACCCGGGCGATCTCCTCGATCAGGTCGATCTCCCGCAGGAGGTCCACACGGAAGGTGGGCGGCGTGACTTCGAAGTACCCCCCCTTCCCTTTATCCACGCTCATCTCCAGGCCGCGCAGGATCCGGCGGATCTCCTTCGGTGTCGCCTTGATCCCCAGCACCCCCGTGACACGGTCACTTCGCAGGGGGATATTCTTTACCGTTTCGACCTTCCGGGGATACTCGTCGATGTAACCCTTCAGAACCGCACCGCCCGCAAGCTCTGACATAAGCTGGGCCGCACGGTTCAGGGCCCGGATCACGCCCTCGGGGTCAATGCCCCGCTCGAAGCGGAAAGCCGCATCGGTACTCATGCCCAGCCACTTCCCCCCCCTTCGGATGGTCGTGGGGTTGAAGTAGGCGCTCTCCAGAAGAACCGTTTCAGTGTCGTCCTTCACTTCCGAATTTTCTCCGCCCATGATACCGGCGATCGCCACGGGCTTCACGCCGTCGCAGATCATGAGGGCTTCGGCATTGAGGGTCCGGGTCTTGCCGTCCAGAGAAACGAAAGGCTCCCCCTCCTTCGAGCGCCGCACGATGATCCTCCCCTCCTCGAGGAAGCGGAAGTCGAAGGCGTGCAGCGGTTGCCCGAGTTCCATCATGACAAAGTTGGTGATGTCCACGATATTGTTGATGGACCGCAGTCCCACGGCCTCCAGCCTTAACCTCATCCAGCGGGGAGAAGGTTTTATCATCACCTTCCGGATCAGCCTGGCCGAGTACCTCGGGCACAGGTCGGGATCGAGGATCTGCACGGAAGTGACACTTCGAATATCTTCAGAAGATTCGGAAAATTTGATCTGCGGATAACGGAGTTTTTTTCCCGTGAGCGCCGCGATTTCCCTGGCAATGCCGATGATGCTCAGGCAGTCGGCTCTATTCGGGGTCACGCCGATGTCGAAGACAGTATCGCCGAGGTTGAGGACCTCGACCAGATCCCTCCCCAGCTGCAGATTCTCCGGGAGAACGAGGATGCCCGTGTTGTCCTCACCGATGCCCAGTTCATCCTCCGAGCAGAGCATGCCCTCGGAGGGCTCCCCCCTGATCCTGGAACTCTTGATCGCGTATCCACCGGGGATGACAGCGCCGACCTTCGCCAGGGGCACCACCTGGCCGGCTTTCACATTGGGCGCCCCGCAGACAATGGGGAGGGTTTTATCGCCGCCCGCGGTCACTTCCAAGAGAGACAGTTTGTCGGCCTGGGGATGGGGTTTGACGGACAGGATCTTTGCGGTAACGACACCCTCGAAGGAAGGCCTGAAGGGTTCGATGGAATCCACCTCGAGCCCTGCCATGGTCAGACGATTGGCGAGGTCCTTCGGTTCGATATTGATATCAACGTAGTCCCTGAGCCACCGTAAGCTGACTTTCATCGATCGAGAAACCCCTCTATCCTGCGCCGAATGCCTTTAGCCTTTAGCCTCTATCATTAAAACTGCGCCAGAAATCGCATATCGTTTTCGAAAAACATTCGGATGTCCGATATGCCGTATTTGAGCATGGCGATTCTTTCCACGCCCAGCCCGAAGGCAAAACCGGTGACCGCCTCCGGGTCGTAACCCACATTCTTGAAGACCTCCGGGTCCACCATGCCGGAGCCGAGGATTTCCAGCCAGCCGCTCTGACCGCAGACGCGGCATCCGCCCCCGCGGCACATGACGCACCGGATGTCCACTTCGGCGCTGGGCTCCGTAAAAGGGAAGAAACTCGGCCGAAATCTCAAAGCCACGTCCCGGCCGAATAACTGGCCGACGAAGTATGTGAGGACGCCCTTCAGGTCACCGAAGGTGATCCCCCGGTCTACCAGGAGCCCCTCGACCTGATGAAACATCGGGGTGTGCGACACATCCGAATCCGGCCTGTAGACCTTGCCGGGAGATACAATACGCACCGGTGGTTTTTGCTTCTCCATGACTCGGATCTGGACAGGGGAGGTGTGCGTGCGGAGCAGGACATTGCCGCCGATATAAAAGGTGTCCTGCATGTCCCGGGCGGGGTGATCTTTCGGGATGTTCAGTGCTTCGAAATTATAATAATCAAACTCGACTTCCGGCCCTTCAGCGATCTCGAATCCCAGTCCCGAAAAGATATCACAGATCTCCCGGGCGACCTGCGTGATCGGATGAAGCCCCCCCAGGCCGAAGCGACGGCCGGGAAGGGTCACATCGATCCTTTCGACGAGGAGCTGGTTTCCGCGATCCTGGGAGGCGACGGCCTGAAGGGCTCCGTCGATCTTCGCGGAGAGCGCTTCTTTGATTTCATTGGCGAGCTGTCCCAATAAGCGTCTCTCATCGACGGGGACGTTCCCCAGCTGGCGAAGCACCTGGGTCAGGGACCCTTTCCGACCCAGATACTTGACCCGGAGTGCCAGGAGATCCTCCTGACTCCCCGCGGCATTCAGTTCCGCCTCGGCGTTTCTTTGAAGCTGCTCGAGAGCTTCCCTCATGTCTCGCGTCCACCTGCGGCTATGCTCACGATCTGTGAAAACCCACGCGGATCAGTGACAGCGATATCGGCCAGCACTTTCCGGTCCAGAAGGACACCTGCCTGGCCGAGACCGGCGATCAAGCGGCTGTACGAAATATTGTTCAGGCGCGCGGCGGCGTTGATCCGCGCAATCCAGAGGTTCCTGAACTCCCGCTTCCTCGCTTTTCTGTCCCGATAAGCAAAGGCCATGGCCCTGTTCACGGACTCCGTCGCAAGGCGGTACGTCCTTCTCCTGGCTCCGAAAAATCCCTTGGCCAGCTTCAGGATTTTTCTGCGCTTTTTTCTCCCGGTGACGCTCCTTTTTACTCTGGGCATTTTTCTGCGATCTCCTGTTCCAAAATGATTTCACACTGACCCACAGCGTACTTCTTTAAAAAAGCAGACGGATGAACGGTCCCGTCGCAACCGCTTCCCCGTGCCTCACCCCCATGGACTTCTACATCCCCGTGGGGTGAAAACTCAAAAGAGGGAATCCCTCCCCCTTCCAGACGCTTACAGCATGATGAAAATTTTTTGTCCTCGAAGAGTCTGCCTGAAAAATTACAGATAGGGGATCAGCTTCTTGATGCCGCCTTCGTCAACCTTTTTCAGGACAGTGTTCTGTCTCATGTTTCTCTTTCTCTTGGCTGTCTTCTTGGTGAGAATATGCCGAGCGAAAGCCTTCTTTCGCTTTACTTTTCCCCCGGCAGTGAGGGAAAACCGCTTGGCGGCGCCCCTGTGTGTCTTTATCTTTGGCATAACAAAAAACTCCGAAAACCTTTATTTTTCTTTTTTGGGGGATACAATCATGACCATGCTCCGGCCTTCCATTCTGGGCGCCTGTTCCACGGCGGCCACATCCTGCAGTTGCTCCCGGAGGCCTTCCATAATCTTCATGCCGATGCCCGTGAAGGCAATCTCCCTCCCCCTGAAAAGCATGCTGATCTTGACCTTGTCGTTGTGCTCGAGAAATTTTTTAACGTGACGAATCTTGACCTGCAAATCATGCTCGTCCGTTTTCGGTCGAAGCCGGATCTCTTTGACCTGAATGATCACCTGGCTCTTCTTCGCAACCTGAAGTTTCTTGCTCTGCTGATAACGGAACTTTCCGTAATCCATGATGCGGCAAACAGGCGGCGTCGAATTCGGCGCCACCTCCACCAGATCCAGACTGACCTTTCTTGCCTCCTCCAGGGCCTCCGCGAGGGGGATAATCCCCAACTGATTCCCTTCGAAATCAATGACCCGGACTTGACTGGCCCTGATCCCCTGGTTGATTCTCAGATTTTTTTCTATAGGTCACCTCCCCGAACAAACCCGAACCGATTACTCGTAGCGACTGCATTTCTCCCTGACAAGGGTCACGAATGCTTCGGGACTCATCACTCCGAGGTTTTTCCCGTCCCTCTGCCTGGGAGAAATATTTCCGGACTCAACCTCCTTGTCACCGATGACGAGCATGTAGGGCGTCTTCTGCAACTGCGCCTCCCGGACCTTGAACCCCAGCTTCTCATTGCGAAAATCTTTCTCCACACGGATGTCGGCATCCCGGAGTTTCCTGTATACCTCTTCCCCATAGGGTATCTGCTTGTCCGTCACCGTGAGAAGGACCGCCTGAACAGGTGACAGCCAGAGCGGAAACGCGCCGACGTATTGCTCGATGAGAACGCCCATAAACCGTTCGATGGCGCCGAGTATCACCCGGTGAAGCATGACGGGCCTGTGTTTTTCACCGTCGGAGCCGATGTAACTCAGGTCAAAGCGATCGGGCAGGGCAAAATCACACTGGATGGTGGCACACTGCCATTTCCGCTTGAGGGCGTCCTTGAGTTTGAAATCGATCTTCGGCCCGTAGAACGCGCCGTCACCCTCGTTGATATCGTAAACCATGTGATTGTCTTTCAGGGCTTTCTCCAGTGCCGACGTTGCCAGGTCCCAGTCCGTGTCCGTCCCGATGGACTTTTCCGGCCTCGTACTCAACTCGACAGCGTACTCGAAACCAAATATCTTCATGGCATAGGCCACAAAATCGGCTATGGCACGGATTTCCGCATTGAGCTGCTCCGGTGTGCACAGGATGTGGGCGTCATCCTGAGTAAACTGCCGGACCCTGAGCAAGCCGTGAAGGACGCCGGTTTTTTCATGCCGGTGCACGGTGCCGAGCTCGAAATAACGAAGGGGCAGGTCCTTGTAGCTTCGTATTTTCGACTTGTAGATCAGCATATGGGCAAGGCAGTTCATCGGCTTGATCCCATACACCTGACCCTCGACCTCGGTGAAGTACATGAACTGCTTGTAGTGGTCCATGTGCCCCGAGCGGATCCACATGTGATCCCGCAAAATCTGGGGACCCATGACGATATCGTAACCCCGCTTGAGATGTTCCTTCCGTTCCCAGTCTTCGATCAGGGTCCGAAGGAGCGCCCCCTTGGGATGCCAGATGATGAGTCCCGGGCCCACCTCCTCGCTGATCTGGAAAAGGTCGAGTTCCCGACCCAGTCGCCGGTGGTCCCTTCTCTTGGCTTCCTCGATCATCTGCAGGTATTCATCCAGCTCTTTTCCCGTAGCGAATCCGGTTCCGTAGATCCGCTGGAGCATCTTGTTCTTTTCGTCGCCTCTCCAGTAGGCCCCGGCGACATTCATGAGCTTGAAGGCCTTGATGACGCCCGTCGAAGGAATGTGGGGGCCCCGGCAGAGGTCCGTGAATTCACCCTCCGTGTAAAGGCTGACCGTCTTCACGTCCCCCGGCAGGTCGTTGATCAACTCGACCTTGTAGGACTCCCCCTTCTTTTTGAAGAGATCAACGGCCTCCTTCCTCGAAACCTCCCGGCGGACAAAGGCAAGGTCCTGGGAAACAATCTCTTTCATGCGCTCCTCAATCTTCTTCAGGTCCTCGGGCGTGAAGGTCGTCTCGTAGTCAAAATCGTAATAGAACCCGTCTTCGATGGAAGGCCCGATAGTGACTTTCACCCCTTTGAAGGTGTCCTGAACGGCGTGCGCCATCACATGGGAGATGCTGTGGCGCAGTATCCCGAGCCCCTCGGGTGTCTTGACATCAATCACCTCCAGGGTTCCGCCTTTGTCCAGGGAACGACTCAAATCCAGCATGTCCCCGTTGAATTTTGCGGCAACGGCGCTCTTGAGGAGCTCCTTCCGCCAGGAAACGATGACGTCCCTGACCGCCGTCCCGGCCGGGAAAGAGGACATTTTTCCGTCTGCGAACTTAACTTCGATCTTTTCCATGGGTATCCACCAAATGACCAAAAAAGCAGGCTGATTAAAGAAAGGGCATCATCGATGATCGCTGCTCCGATGCCCTTTAGCTTCCCGCCTGCTCACGTCACAAAAAATGGTAGGCACGCAGGGATTTGAACCCTGGACATCCACCGCGTCAAGATGGCGCTCTCCCCCTGAGCTACGTGCCTACTTACTCTTTTCATGCCGAAAATAACCGGAGAGTGACTAGCAATAAAACCTTCTAATGTCAAGACAAATATCACTTTTTTTCGTTTTGAGCCGCGTCCTGATTGACAAATCGCAGTCCCCTCATGATGTAGTTGAACCCGGATACGATAGTTAACGCTCCCGTCAGCCAGAAGAGGATAAAAACCCGGTCGCTCCGGTCGCTGCCCTGCAGGTACGTTAAAATCAGGACCACAAAAATTGTCAGAAGCTGGAAAGCGGTGGTGATCTTGCTCACCGTGGCGGGTTTTATTTCGAAGGGGATGGACATCAGCGCCATGACGGAAATGCCCAGAAGGATGATGAAATCCCGGCTGATGACGAGTACGGCAAGCCACGGCGGGATCATGCCCATGACAGACAGGGTGACAAAAGAAGTGACGATCAGGGCTTTATCCGCCAGCGGATCCAGATAAAGACCCAGAACGGTCTTCTGGTGGAGAACCCGGGCGATGAAACCATCCAGCGCATCGGTCAGCCCCGCCACGACAAAGACCAGGAGGGCTTTCAGGAAGAGCCCCTGGATCAACAGGATCACAAAGACCGGAACCAGCAGGATCCTCAGGAGTGTCAGTAGGTTTGGAATGTTCACCATCGAAGGTTGTATCTGGCCTCCGGGTTTTTGCGTAACTTCAACCCAGGGAGTTCGGACCGTCAGGCAGAGTGGTCAGCGCCTTTTGAACCACGTCACTGACCGCTTCCTCATAGACAAGACTGGCCTTCATTTCAAGTCCCTTTTTAGTGACATCATACTGCCTCATCACCGTTTTCTGTGCCGACTGCCACAAGACCTCCCCCGTCCTTGTGTTCTTCAGCTCGAAGGAGGCTGAAATCGTGACCGGCACGGAGACACCATACGAAGAAGACGTCCGGGCCTCATAGAGCGTCAAATAAAGAACGGCGTCGGCGCCCAGGAGCCGCCCGACCTCCCCCGAAGGGGTACGGGCCCGAAAATCTTCCGTTTGTCCCGGAAAAGCCTCTTTCAGTTTGTCATCGACGACGTTCAGCGGGATCTTGGGATAGCCCTTGAAGTAAAGTTCCTCCAGCACTTTCTGCCGCAGCAGCCGGGGGGCCTCCTTGTCCTGCGTCTGATTCAAAACCGGCATCACGGCAATCAGCCGGATATCGCCCTGGCCGGCCGGAAATTGAGGCTTCGGTTTTTGCGACTGCCCCCAGGAACAGCAGGTCAGACCGATCGCAACCATGAGAGCGGCAGGAATGATCCATCTTCTCGTTTGCATCGAAACCTCCTGGGCCTAAATGACAAAGGCGGCCGTCGCAAATCGACGTCGCCTCCGAAATCCTGGATATTTTCGGGTCCCCCGGTTTCGATGACCCCGACCCGGATCTTCATCCTTCACCGGCCTGCACATCTTTTTTCGGTCCGGAACCGGCTCCTCCATCATCCCCCTTCTCCCCCCGAACCGATTCCTCTCCTTACGCTTTTTTCAACTTTTCGATCTCTTCCCGGATGACGCGCTCCACGACTCCGGGCATCACCTCCCGGGCAACCTTCTCGGCGATCTCGGCGGCCTTCCGCCTGATCTCCTCCCGAATCTGGCCCTCCTGGCTTTCATCAAAGAGATTCGAAAGCTCATAGACTTTTTTCTCTTGTGAGAAACGGATTTCATCCGGCGTCTCACCGGCCGGGTGTTCCTTCACCGAAGGCGTCCGCATCATCCTGCTCTCTCCCCTGTCGTCTCTCAGCGGCCTCTCCTCGACAACATCGGTCAGATCGTATATCCGCTCGCCTTCCTTCACTGTGGGCTTTTCCATATCGGTCTCCTCTCTGCCTTTTGAGAAAAGATTCCCCCTCGTCTCCCGGGAAATGTCGTCTAAGAAATCCGCGTCACGGCGGGGCGGGATCCCGGCGTCCGGTGTCCCTTTGGTTGTGACGTCTCCCGCGCGGGCCGTCGAGTCCTCCAGGATTTCGTCGGCCCGTCCATAAATGACCTCCTCCAGGCTCTTGATCTCGTCCCGGGAAAGGCCTTTCTCCGCGAGTTCCCTCTCGAGCTGACGGATGGCCTCCGCGTACCGGCCGTCACCGGTATCGTCTTTTCGCCTGTTGAACTCGTCGTCCTTCCCCACGCCTTTTTCCCGACCTCTTGAAATTTCTACTGTTTTGAGGTGAAGTATCATACCTCGATTCACAGTTCAAGCCTTTTCCGAAACGGCCCTTCCCGGGGGGACGGCGGGGCTGACCAGGCTATTCCTGCAAAACCTCGCGGTATATTTTATTCCTCGGCAGGCGGGTCTCTGATACCAGGATCCCGACGATGTCCTTCGTCGTCAGCGCGGGGTTTTTCTTCAGTTCGCCGATCCTCTTGCGCAAGTCCGCCGGATCGTCCCACCGGCTGTCAGAGCGCATTCCCTCGACGAGAAGCGTGACCTCACCGCGAACCCTTTCCGCCTTCAGGCGCAGAAGCAGTTGCGAGAGGGTCCCCCGATCAATCTCTTCAAATTTTTTTGTCAATTCACGTGTGATCACGGCACGCCTCTCACCCCACAGGGCGTGGAGATCCTCAAGGCATGCGGCAAGTCGTCTCGGGGATTCGAAGAATATGATCGTTTTCGTTTCCCCTGCGAGAGACTTCAGAAACTGCCGTCTGCGAGCCACCTTTGACGGCGGAAATCCGCAGAAAACAAACTGGTCCGTCGGAAGCCCCGCCACGCTCAGGGCGGCCATCACCGCTGAAGCGCCCGGAACGGGGACGACAGGCACGCCGGCTTCTATTGCCCTTTGGACGAGGATGTATCCCGGGTCCGAGATCAGGGGTGTTCCCGCATCACAGACGTATGCCACATCTTCTCCGTGACGGAGCCTCGAAATTAGAAGGGGCGCCTTCTTCGACTCGACCTGATCGTAGAGGCTTATGACCGGGGTTTTGATCCCGTAAGTCTGCAGCAGCTTTCGAACCCGCCGCGTATCTTCAGCGGCTATGCGGGAGACCTCCTTCAGCACCCGGAGCGCCCGGAGCGTGATGTCCTCCAGGTTTCCGATCGGGGTTGCTACGATAAAAAGGGTTCCCGCTTCGACAGCGTTTTCTCGTGCCACGCGCCTTACCTCTCAGAAAGAGATCAGATTGAAGGCGTTGCGGATCCATTCCACGCGCGGTCCTTCCGGGAAAAACCGCACCGCAACGACATCGAATCTCGACGGGCTTTCAAGGAGACGTTTCTCCTTCAGGTAACACATCGCCACCATCGACATTTTTCTCTGCTTTCTGTAATCCACTGCAAGCTTGGGGTCGCCGAACCGCTCAGATCTCCGTGATTTGACCTCCACAAAGACATAGGCCTTTCCGTCCCGTGCCACGATATCCATCTCGCCGAAGACACAGCGGTAGTTTCGCTCGATGATCCGGTATCCCTCCTTCTCGAGATACCGGGCGGCGATCTCTTCGCCTTCCTTGCCCGTCCTAATCCTGCCCTTCGTCAAGAGACTCCTTTGAAACCCTGAAGGATCGCCTGTGAATTTTGCAGAGTCCGTGCTGCCTTATGGCCTCCAGATGCTCCCGGGTGCCGTAGCCTTTGTTTCGTAAAAAATTGTACTGGGGGAACTGGTGGTGGTAGATTTCCATGATCCGGTCCCGCGAGACCTTCGCAATGATCGAGGCGCAGGCCACGGAGAGACTCAGGGAATCTCCCCGGACGATGGTCTCCTGTGACATGGGAAGATCCAGGCCATGAAGTCCGTCGATGAGAAGGTAATCGGGCTGAAGGAATAACCCGGTGACGGCTTCCCGCATGGCCATCAGAGTCGCCCGGAGGATGTTCACACGATCAATGACGGATGGCTCCGTCACACCCAGGCCGATGGAAAGGGCCTCCCGGGTGATGATCTCATAGAGCCTGGCGCGCGCCCGGGGCGTGAGCTGCTTGGAATCCCGGACCTCTGCGTTTTTATAACCCCTGGGCAACACCACCGCGGCCGCGACGACGGGCCCGGCAAGAGGTCCCCGCCCTGCCTCATCAATACCGGCGATGACCGTGAAGCCGCGCCGGTAAGCCTGCGATTCAAAAGAATCCATGTTCCCCGATGAAAGCCTGACGGACTGAAAAATGTGCCCGCAAAAAACGGGAACCGGCTTGATGCGGCCGGTTCCCGTGGGACATCGCTTCTATTCAGCCTCTTTGATCTTGGCCCCTTTCCCCCGGCGCCCCCTGAGGTAGTAGAGCTTGGAACGCCTCACCTTCCCCTTGGTCACCACGTCAATCCGGTCCAGCACGGGGGAGTGGAGCGGGAAGGTCCTTTCGACGCCGACACCGTATGAAACCTTTCTCACCGTGAAGGTCGAGCGGCTGTTGCCGCGTTTCCTGCGGATCACAACACCTTCGAAAACCTGGATTCGCTCCTTCTGCCCTTCGACGATCTTGACATAAACCTTGACCGTATCGCCGGGTTTGAAATCGGGGACATCCCCCCTCATCTGTTCTTTTTCGAGCATCTCAATGATATCCATAGGTGTAAAAGCCTCCCTTTCATATCTATCTTATTTTGTCTCGAGCCCGTCCTCAAAAGCGCCATGTCCTGGACACCGGCGCACCCTTCTATCTCTCATGCCGTAATCTGTCCAGGACAACGGCGACGGCGGATCGTACGGAAAGATGGTTGTAACCATCGGCTCGCCCCAGGGGCTCCAGAATAAAATCCGCCCGATCGGTGACTTCTCCGGCCAGGCCCGACCCGGTTCCGAAGAGGAGGAGATAGGCTCCGCCATCGGACGCCATGTGTCTCCTCAGGTCTTCAAAGCCGATCACCCCCGCAGAGAACCTCGCCCCGGTCACAACGATCCGGGCCCGGCAACCGGCCCTTTCGGAAATGTCGGCGAGCACCTCTTCCAGAGAACCCTTTACTTCCGCAAGGCCGAAAGCCTCCCGCCTCGAAGGGTTGTAGAGGGCCCCGGGGCCTTCCTGCCAGTGTCGCAGGATCTTCCTGACCAGGGCCTTTTGCTGCTCGAGAGGTGTTACGATGTAGAACCGCTCGGCGCCATAGGTCCTTGACGACCTGGATATGTCGTGAATGTCCAGGTTCGTCACGGCCGTCGTCACCACCTGCCCCCGCCGGTCGTAAACGGGATGATGCAAAAGAGCAATGTATAAACGCGGGGGTATCTTCATCGCCGAAAGGAAGGAGCCTGTTTCATCCTTCCTTTTTCAGGGCTTCTATGATTTTCAAGTCTTCTTCAGAAAGCGCCGCCCTCTTCAGAAGGTCGGGCCTTTTCTTGAGCGTCCTTCTCAGCGATTCCCGACGCCTCCAATCTTCGATGTTCCTGTGATTGCCCGTGAGAAGAACTTCGGGCACCTTCCATCCCCGGTATTCGCTCGGCCTCGTGTACTGGGGCCATTCCAGGAGGTCCTCCATATGAGACTCCGATGAGGTGGAGGCCATGTTGCCCAGCACGCCCGGAACCAACCGGGAGACGGAGTCAACCATCACCATGGCGGGGAGCTCCCCGCCCGTCAGCACGTAGTCACCGATGGAGACTTCCCTGTCGATCAGGTGCTCCCGCACCCTCTCGTCAACTCCCTCGTAATGCCCGCAGATGAGGACGAGCCTCGAATGACCCACAAGCTCATCGGCCAGCTTCTGACTGAAGGGCTCCCCCTGCGGTGTCAGGAGGACAACATGCGCCCTGACTCCCTCATGGAGCAGGGCATCCAGGGCTTCGGCAACGGGCTCCACTTTCATGACCATCCCCGCACCGCCGCCGTATGGATAATCATCGGTCACCCTGTGCCTGCCGCGGGCATAATCGCGGATGTTGTGAAGGTTGACCTGAATCAACCCCTTCTCCCGGGCCTTTTTCAGAAGGCTGCTGTCAAGAGGAGACTGGAACATTTCAGGGAAAAGGGTCAGGATGTCAAAGATCATTTTCTTACAATTTACAGACCTTTCAGCAGTCTGACCGTTATCAGACCTTTTTGAATATCGACCTTCCGGACAACCTCGGAAATGGCTGGAAGCAGGATCTCTCTTTTCCCACCGCCGCAGACGTAAACGTCATTGCTTCCCGTGGGAAAAACGGCCTGAATCGTTCCCAGGGTCTCCCCCTCTTCGGTCACCACCTGAAGGCCGATCAGCTCCCGCCAGTAATATTCGCCCTCGGGCAACGAGTGTAAATGCAGGGCCTCTGCAAACACCCCCCGTCCAACAAGCACCGATGCGGAATCTCGATCCCCGATCCCCTCCAGGTTCAGAACAAAGAATCTTCCGTCCCGGCACGTGACCTGCTCGACCCTGAAGCGTCTCAGTCCCCCCTCTTGTGTTTCCAAAAAAGCCTCTCCGAGGCTGTCAAGAATCTCCCCCGATTCCAGGCAGGACGCGACCTTCAGGCAACCACGGAGGCCGTGCAACTTCACGATCTTGCCTATTTCAATCAGCTCCATGTTCCGTCAAACATCTATTCGATGATTTCCAGGACGGTTCTCTTGTGAACCTTGGCTGATGCAGCACTGAGGATCGTTCTCATGGCCTTTGCCGTTTTCCCCTGTTTGCCGATGACCTTGCCCAAGTCTTCCTTGGCTACTCTCAGCTCCATCACGGAAGTCTGCTCTCCCTGAACCTCGGACACCTCAACTCGGTCGGGGTTGTCGACCAACGCCTGAGCAATGTACTTGATCAAGTCCTTCATCGTCACCACCTCCACTGATTTCGTTTGCGGGAAACCTTCTGACAGGAAACGACAAACAACCCTGAGCGCTTTTTCTTCGACCTGAGTCTAAGCCGTCTTTGAGCCGGCCCGTTGAGTGGTGATCCCCTTCTTTTTCAGTAACTGAGAAACCGTCAGCGTGGGTTCGGCTCCTTTGGAGAGCCATGCCCGGACACGTTCCTCCTTGAACTTCACCTCCGGCGGGTCTTTCTTTGGATCGTAATTCCCGAGAATCTCTATGAAACGGCCGTCTCGCGGCGATCCGGACTCGGCGACCACGATCCTGTAGAAAGGTTTTTTCCTGCTCCCTGCGCGCGTCAACCTGATTTTCACTGCCATTTTACCTGACCATCTCCTCCAGATTTTGTGAAAAAAGAGTTATTAATTATCATAACATTTATCATTTTGAAAGATTTTATTTTTAAAAGGGAAACTGCCCTCGCCGGAAGGCCTTTGCCCCCTCCTTGGACATCATCTTTTTCATCATCTTCCTCATCTCCGCATAATTCTTGAGCAGGCGGTTGACGTCCTGAACGCTGGTGCCGCTTCCGCGGGCGATCCGCTTTCGCCTCTGACCGTCGATCAGGAGCGGGTTTCTGCGTTCCTTGATCGTCATGGAATCGATGATGGCCGCGGTCCGGGTGAGTTCCCGATCATCGACCTCCATGTTCTTCATGGCCTTCATCTTGCCGAAGCCCGGCATCATGCCCAGGATTTCACTGAGCGACCCCATCTTTTTCATCTGGGTCAGCTGATCCCGGAAGTCCTGCAAGGTAAACTCGTCCTTCCTGAGTCTTGTCTCCAGGGCCTGGGCCTGTCCGAGGTCCATGGCCGCCTGGGCCTTCTCCACGAGGCCCAGGATGTCACCCATGCCAAGGATCCGCGTTGCCATCCGATCGGGATAAAAAATTTCCAGGGCATCGATCTTCTCACCGACGCCGACAAACTTGATCGGTTTTCCCGTCACGGCCCGGAGTGACAGGGCCGCGCCCCCCCGCGCATCCCCGTCCATCTTGGTCAGGACGACGCCGTCGATCTCCAGGCTCTCATTGAACTTGGTCGCCACCGCCACGGCATCCTGCCCTGTCATGGCATCGGCCAGAAGGAGAATCTCCGAGGGGTTGATCACCGCCTTGATCCTTCTGAGTTCCTCCATCATCTCCTCGTCGATATGGAGCCTCCCGGCGGTGTCCATGATCATCACGTCGAAGCCGCTCCGGCGGGCCTCCCCGAGGGCGTCCGCGCAGATTTTAACGGGGTCATCGGTGCTTTTGGAATCGAAAACGCCGGCGCCGATCTGGCCGGCCAGGATCTTGAGCTGCTCGATGGCCGCAGGCCTGTAAACGTCGGCGGGAACCAGGTAGACCCTTTTCCCCTGCTGGATGAGATGGTAGGCCATCTTGGCGGCCGTTGTCGTCTTCCCGCAGCCCTGGAGACCCACGAGCATGAGGGAGGCCGGGAGCTGTCTTGCGAGCTTGAGTGTCGGGGCGCTCACTCCCCCCATGAGCTCCACAAGGCGGTCGTGCACGATCTTCACGACCTGCTGGCCGGGCGTGATGCTGTCGAGAACCTCCCGGCCGACGGCCCGGGAGCGGACATCCTCGATGAAGTCCTTGACGACCTTGAAGTTCACATCCGCTTCGAGGAGCGCCATGCGGATTTCCCGGAGGGCTTCCCGGATGTTGTTTTCATCGAGCCGTCCCCGGCTGCGGAGTTTCTTGAAGACCTGGTCTAATTTTTCCGTCAAGGCCTCAAACATTCCGGTATATCCCCTACCCGCTTTCCTGGGGCGTCACGAGACATTGCAGCCCCTTGATTTTTCTCTCGATCTCCGCGCCAACCCGACGGGCATCCTCGCGCGTTTCGAAGCCCTTCATTTTGACCCTGTACCACTTGCCCTTGTCGGGGAGGTCGGCGACGTCCACGAAGGGATCATAGCCCATCTGGATAAGGGTCCCCTTCAACTCCTCCGCTTTCCCCCGGTCCTGCAGGGAGGCCACCTGGAGGATAAACTTCCCCTTCGCCGCAGATGCCTTCTCCGCAGCCCCGGGTGCCGGTTCCCTCGTATTCTTGAGTTCCCCCGAGGATTTCACCGCGTCGGACTTCCTGGTCAGGGTGTCAAAGTAGGACAGTTTGAATTCGTCCTTCTCCCCCTTCGGCGCTTTCTTCCCATCCTCCCCCTGGCCCTCTTCCTGCTTCTGGACCCCCTCCTCGGGGGCCCTTGCGATCTTCTGCTTGATCAGGCGGGGGATGCTTTTCGCGATATCCTCCGGGGCGCTTTCAATGTTCACGCCCACCATGATGCCGAAGATGAAGGAGACAAGCAGAAGACACGATATCCCCAGCGTGAAGAGAACCACACCCAGTTTGCCGAGCTTGAATTCGAAATCTCTTTTCTGATAGTCCATATCGATCCGTTCTTACATTTTTTCCGGCGCCATCACGCCCAGGATGGCAAGGGCATTGCGGACGACCTGACCGATGCAGCGGACCAGATAAAGTCTGGCCCGGCTCAATGCCGGATCGTCGGAAATGACGCGGTTCTTATTGTAATAGCTGTGGAAGGTGCCGGCAAGATCATTCAGGTAAAAGGTCAGGCGGTGCGGCTCCAGCGCCTTCGCGGCGGCCTCGACGACTTCGGGAAACCGGATGACGCCCTTGATGAGCGCAATCTCCTCCGGGAGCGTGAGGACCCCGGAATCGATTTCACGGTAACGGGGAATCGAAAAACCCTTCTCCAGGGCCGTTCTCAGGATGCTCGAGATCCTGGCGTGGGCGTACTGGACGTAGTAAACGGGGTTTTCGTTCGACTGCCGCTTGGCCAGATCGAGGTCAAAATCCAGGTGGCTGTCGGATCGCCTCATCATGAAATTGTACCGCGCCGCGTCCTTGCCCACCTCGTCCACGACGGCCCGCAGGGTGACGAACTCGCCGGCCCTCGTCGACATGGCCACGGGCTTTCCGTGACGCAGCAGGCTCACCAGCTGGACCAGGACGATCTTCAGCCTCTCCCGCTCCCGCCCGAAGGCCTCGAGGCTCGCATACACCCGGGGGATGTAGCCGTGATGATCGGCCCCCCAGACGTCAATGACGAGGTCGAATCCCCGCGCGAACTTGTTCTGATGGTAGGCGATGTCTGCGGCAAAGTAGGTCGGCGTTTCGTTTTCCCGCACCACCACGCGATCCTTTTCGTCGCCGAACTGCGTTGATTTGAACCAGAGGGCGTCTTCCGCCTCGTAGATGAGCCCCCTTCGCTTCAGGTCCTCGAGGAGCTTCGCCACCTCTTCATTTTTGTAGAGATCCTTTTCGCTGAAGTAGATGTCGAAGACGACACCGAAGGTCCGGAGGTCATCCTGGATGCCCCGCATGATCGAGCGGGCCGCATAGTCCGTGAAGAACGGGATGGCCTCTTCTTCGCAGGCGGCATCGAGGTAACGATCGCTCTCCTTCTTCACAATCTCCCGGGCGAGATCGAGGATGTACTCTCCCTGATAACACTCCGCCGGGAAATCGACCGCCTTGCCCTGGAGCTCGAGGTAGCGGTAATAGACCGACCGTCCCAGGTTGTTCATCTGGTTGCCGACATCGTTGACGTAGTATTCCCGCGTCACCGCATAGCCGGATGCCTTGAGAATGTTGGCAATCACATCCCCGATCACGGCGCCGCGGGCGTGCCCCACGTGAAGAGGCCCCGTGGGGTTCGCACTCACGAATTCCACCATGACCTTCCGGCCCCGGCCGATTTCGGCGCGGCCGTACCCGTCGCCGAGCCGCTCCACCTCTTCGAGAAGCCTCGCCCAGGTGTCTTCCCTCACGTAGAAGTTGATGAACCCGGGGCCCGCGATTTCGACCTTCTGGAGAATCCCCTCCCTGTCTGTGATGTGCTGGACGATACTCTCGGCGATCTTCCGCGGATTTTTCTTCGCCCGCGAGGCGAGGACCATGGCCACGTTGGTCGCGTAGTCGCCGTGGGCTTCTTCCCTCGGCGCCTCCAGCTCGATGAAAGGAAGCGCCCCCGCGTCCAAAACACCCCCGGCCGCGCAGGAATCGAGTGAAGCTTTCAAAATTTCAAGGAGGCGATGCTTCATCCTGCATCCTTATGTTCGGTCAATAAGAAAAAAGTTGGCCCCGGGGCCAACCTTCAGCAAGAGACCAATCCTTTCGCCCGGTCCGTGCGCCGTCACCCGCCTGAGCAAAACCGCAAAACCGGGGATCGAAATTCGGGGTAACACTATATGCATCGGCCTTCTAAGTCAAGTTTTTTCAGATATCTAAGCCACGGGATTTCGTGCAGTTTCGCACAAAATCCAGGCTCGGGAGATCTTGACCGTGGAGGGGACGCCATGACGCGCCCACGGGCGGGGTGAAGGGGCCTTAAAAAAGAAAGGCGGGGACCCCAGAGAGGTCCCCGCCTCTCCGGCTGGGGTTGGGAAGCGATGACTCACGAAAAGGGAGTCACGCTGTCATGAATTACAGTCTCATGTCACGCCAGAAAAGAATATTTGTCCGGTTCGCGACAGACGGGGGATTCATCGGCGCACGGAGGGTGCTCGCACTCTGGCCGCCTCCACCGCTCACGGTGACATAAAGGTCCGGGCTGCCGCTGCCGCCCGGCTTGAATGAAAGAACGGGGGCCGTGGGCACGCCGACACCGATGGACATACTGCGGCCGCCGGCCAGGATGCCCCCGCCGCTCACAAAGTTCACGGCGTAGAGGCTTGCTGTGCCCGCCTGCGAGCATGGGTCCGCACCGGAAGGGGGCGTGTAGGTTGTGAAGTAGGCCACGTTCCCGAAGACGGCCGAATCCGCGAGGATCTTCTCGCCCTGCCCGGTAAGGTTGATGTACCAGCCGTGCTTGTCGCTGGCATCCGTGTAGGTGCCCGATGTTATGTTTTCAAGATCGTTGATCCTCCATGTGCTGGTGCGGTCCAAATCCTTCAGGGCGCAGAACTTCTCCTGGGCGTTTGCTGCCGTGGGGTCCATCTTGTCCCCCGAGCCGAAATAGACCCAGAGCTGCCCCCTGCTGTCCAGCGTGACTGACGGTGTCGTGTAGATCGGCCGGATGGTGCCCGTGGAGGAATCAAAAAATTTCCCGCCCTGCCAGTTTGCCGTACTGCAGTAGTCAGCATCGCCGACCGAGCAGAATTTGAGTCGCCAGACATTGCCGCCCAGGTCGCCGATGTAGGCGGTATCGATGAAGTTGTCGTTGTCCGTGTCGGCGATGGCGGGCGACGCCGGAAGGCTGTAAGTCATGGAAGCGTCATTCGCCATGGTGTAGCTCCAGAGGATGTCACCTGTCTGCAGGTCCACGACGAAAAATCCCTTCCCCCGGGTGTCGCAGTCCCCACCGCCCGAGCAGTCGCCGCCGTTGTAGCCGCCGCCGATGAAGCCGACCCACTTTTCGTTGCCGCCGATCTTGACGCGGCCTATATAAAATTTGCTCCAGGGATCCCCAAGGAACGGCGCGTGGGCCGATGTGGGGTTGAGGTGCCACTTATAAACGGGGTTGGTGGAATCGGTCACGTTGAAGGCCCAGAATCCGCAGTAATAGGGGCTCGTCGCAGCGTTGTAGGTGGCGGCGCAGTTGGAATCGCAGTTCTGCGATCCGCTCCAGAGAAGCGTGCTTGCACCACGGCCCTCGGCCGCGATGAGGAGTGTTTTCCAGTCGCCTGCATACTTTGCTGTGCCATCGCCCGAGCCCCACCACACGTCGGCCACGGTGACGGGACCGTCCACGAAATACTGGTGGCCCAGTGACGTGGGGTGAGTAGTATGGGCGACGTTCTTGAGCTTCGTGAGCAGGTTGGGCGGCAGGAAGCTCCAGGCCTCACTGCCGTTGCTCGTCCTGAAGGCGTGGAGCTGGCCGTCGTTGGCCCCTGTCACGACCGTGCGAAGACCGTTTCCCGGTGTTCTCGGATGATTGTCACGAAACGTCGCGAAGGCCTGGTTCTGGTCCCGGGCATCGAAGTAATAGGGCGACGGGGTCCCGATATTGATCGGGGTGGCACGGAAGACATCGCCCAGTTTCCAGTTCTCGGGGTTGTAGGTGCTCTCACCACGGAAATAGCCGACAACCTTGTCCCGGTCCGCGTCTGTCGCAACGCCAAATGTCGAGGCGGAAATAGAGGTACTAAAATTTGTCTTGGCGCCGCCTATGAGGGTGAACATGCTCCGGCTGCCGGCGCTCTGGTTCTTCAGGACTTCCCCCGCATCCCAGATCTCTCCCCCCACGGAGCCGTCGGTGTTGATGGCATACTTCTTCAGGTGCCCCAGCCAGAAGGGGTCTCGGTTAATGGGCTGGAAGGAGCCTTCGTAGAGGTAGTTTTCGTCTATAAGCCTCGAGGAGGAAACGGAGGCCTGGGAGAAGGAGTAGGTGGCCTCACGGATGACTTCGATCGCCCTTAAGAGGGCTTCCTTGAGCTCGCTGGAGGAGGAGGCAAAGAAGGCGTAGCCTTCAAGGCTCGCCTCTCCGGGGTCGTTCGCAGGTGTCGGATCCGAGGCGCTCACGCAGGCATAGGAATGGCTTTCATCTGGCGGAATAACATGCGTGCATCGCGTGGAGGTCGCGCAGGAAGCCACGGTCGCCGTGTTGTAGGCGTTTGTGTCGCCTGAATTGGCCACCAGGGGGTTGTCCGTATCGCCAGCATAGGCCATCCAGTTCAGCGTGTTTCTGTCCCAGTGGGGCATGCTGCCGCCGAAACCCACGACGAAGACCTTGAATCCGGCATCGGCAAGGGCCTTGGCCTTGAGCACCGACTCCCGCCGCCTCCTGTACTGGTCTGTCTGCTCGTCCGAACCACTGCCTCCACAGGCGAAGGTGTCTGCACCGTCGGTAATGAGGATCACGAACTTCTGTCGGCATTCCCTGGCGCTATCGGCCGCCTTCTGAACGTCGTAGTAGAGCTTCGCCTCGTGAAGGGCGGTGGCCAGCGGTGTGCCGCCGACTGCCGCCTCGCCGCTGATACCCGGTGTCGCCGAGCTCGTCGCAGTGCAGCTCGTCGCATTGTTGCAGTAGATTCGGCTGAATTTGGATCCGATGGCCCAGATGAGACTGTTGCAGCCGCTCGAGTAACTGCCGCCCGTGTCGTTCGAGTAGCAGTTGTAGTAACGCATGTAGCCGAGACGGACGTTGAGGCTTGTTTCATCGTCCTTTGTGATCGTGTTGCTGTCGTTGTCGTCGATGACATCGAAGAGGGCCCGCTTGGCGATGGCAAGACGGCTGCAGTCTGTCGTGTAACCGGTCCTCGAGGTCTTGTAATAGGGTCCGGTGCAGCTTGCGTCAGCCCCCCAGTGGGGTATCGGTGAAATATCGTAGGCATCACAGACTTTGGTGTGCCCCGTACCGGAATCCGGATAATAGGCGACGTCGGCACCGCAGGACTGGGTGGACGCGATGTAAGCGCCCCTCCCCGCCGGCGTCATGTCCATGCTTCCCGACAGGTCGAGCACGATGAGGGCATCGGGAGCCACGGTGGTGAAGAGGGCCGTTTCATCAGCACGGACGGCAGGACAGATGAAGAATGCGAGCAGAATGAAGAAAGCGAGAAAGATTTTCCTTTGATCCATGATCCCAATTCCTCCTACCTGGACATAGTGGTCATCTCGATGGGACCGAATCCCAGGCCCACGTTGATACTAACTTGACTGTTGTAGGCGGTATTCTCCCCCCTTACATTGGCAAGGAATCTCTCCTGGCCCCACTGCTGACCGCCCCCGATGGAGTAGCCCGACATCGGGATGACGGCCGGGCCCGTCGTGGGCTGCGTGGGCTGGGAGATCGTGTATCGCGTAGCCGGGTCCACGCCGTAAGCGGTGGGGGGCCTCGACTGCGAGGCAAGTGTCCCGGGGTCGAAGTTGATGGCCAGCTGGTGAATCCCGGCCTCCGCCGCGGCAAGGGCTTTTTTATCCCCCACGACGGCAAAGCTCGCCCGGATGTCCCGGGTAGAGAGATGGATGGCAAGAACCCCCACGGCGAGCAGGATCGCAGTGGCCATAAGTGCCACGACAAGCGCAATGCCCCGCTGAGAATTCATTTTCATAGGCCTCCCGGGAAAAAGGTGTTCTTAAAATACAGGCGCATGATTCCTCGGAATGACACTGGTCGAGTAGATCATCCGCCTCCTCTGGTTGTTGTTCGGGTCCACAAACTCCGTATCGACCACCAGCGTGATATCGATCCTCCGGATGTCGGGTATGCGTACGGGAAGGCTTGCAACCGGAATCTCCACGCCGGCGCCGTCGAAATACCTGAAAACGGGTATTACGGGTATTGCCGCCGTGTTTCTCACAAGGACCGTCCGCTGGTTCACGTTGGCGGCAGTGTCCCCGAGGAAGGGCTGGGCGCCGCCTTGGCAATTTATGAGCCTGGTGATGCGTTCCTCTCCCGGAACGTATTCATACCGTATGATTTCATTGGGGTCGCCGATAAGATCGGCGTCCTCGTTGATGTCCATTTGAATGGTGATGCTGTTTGCCGTGGCTTCCTGAATGCCCCGGTATGTCTGGTTCGGTGACTGAGCGTTGCACGCTCCGGGGTTCCGCCACATACCGATAGCAAAATTCGGGTTGTAGGAGGCCATACGTATTTCCGCGGCCATGAGTTCCAGTGCGGCGCGTGCGTCCTCGACCGCCGTGACCTTCCGCTCCACGGCAACAGAAGAGCGGTAACCGAACGTCACGGCCGTGTAGATGGCGGCAAGCATGATAATGCCCGCGCCAATCGTGGCCAGAAGTTCAACGAGCGTAAACCCTTTTTCATTTCTCATAGGCATGACTACCTAACCTGTTCATCGAACAGAAGCGCAGCCCTGGGGAAACCGGTACCGCTCCTGCATCGTGACGAGAATGGTATCGGCGATTCCCGCTGCGTTGCCCGGCCAAGTCACCCGCACGGTGACCAGACAGGAGCCGTCCCCGTTAACCGTTATGGTGGGCTGCACCGCGTAGGCAAAATCGCCCTGCTGCGCGGCCCCCGCACCGCTGGTGAAAACGGTGTACGGCGTCGCGTCGGGTATCGGGTTGCAGGGGTTCATGATGCGCATTTCATAGGTTTCAAGTTCCTCGTTAAGGATACCCGCGGCCCTCCCCATGAGATCCGACCTGCCCGAGGCCCTCCAGGCTGTCGGGTGCATGGAAAGAAGAGCCATGATGCCCACGGCCGTGATGAGCGCGGCGATCATGAGCTCTATCAGGGTAATCCCCCTCTTATTGCATAGTGAACTCAGCATAGGTTCTTCCCGTGATGTTAATCGTTATCATTGCTTGCGAGCCGCGGTTGTTCTGGAGGATGATCGTCCCGTTGGTCGCGGTACCCCTCGGCTGGAAGGTCATGGTCGGAATGGCGTCTGTGATGACAATGTCCTGGCTGAAAGACGCAGGCGTCTTCACCACCTGACTTCCATCTGGCATGGTCAGGGTGTAGTTGTTCGCCCCGGTATTAAAGATGATCTGACACTGAATGCCCAGATTCTGATACTCAATGTTCCTAGTCAGGGCTGTTTCCTTCATGGTTGCGATATCCGTCGTAATGTCTCGCGTCGCGGCTCTCAGATTGCTATTTTCAGCGAATCTCATGAAAGTAGGTATGGCGATGAGAACAAGAATGGAGAAAAGAGCGAGGGTCACCATAAGCTCTACGAGCGAAAAGCCCTTCCTGTTTCCTGATTTCAATCTCTCCATACCCATCACAACACAGAATAAATCGCTGCGGAGCAAACCTCGCCCCGGAATGAAAATTGGAGCAAGAACTATGCCGTCCAATCAGCTTTGGCTTACCCCTCCCCGGGGTTATGGCGACCTCCATGATGCCCGGACAGGGCCATAGAGGGGTGAGTTTTCACTTTTATATGAACAAGGCGGCAGGGAGTGTCAGAAACAGGGAGGCGAAAGAGAGGATCAACATGAGCACCCGAGAGAGCAGAAATAGCAGCACCAGAGCACCTCCGCAGCTTCCATGGGCGCGTGAAGCACATCCATCGCTTTTGATGAGAGGTGCCATACTCGCCCGGCAACCCTGCCACCTTATCCAACTCAAGCGGACTTAGGTCAGTGGCTTTGCGCCCCACCCTTTCGGGTGGTTTGCCTTTTTCAGGCCTTGATAAAAAACTTTATCGTAATAATATCAAATGTTTGTATAAGTTTCGGGTACAATCTTTTCTCGAGATTAATATCGGATTTATACGGAAATTCTTGAGGAAAAAAAGAAGAAAGTTGAACAGGCTGTTGCCAAATGGCGATTGATTAGAACTCTTCCTGCGAATAGCCGGTTTTTGACCGCTCTAACGCTCACTCCACTGCAGACGCAAAAACTCGCCCTCCGGGCTCAAACAGTTTGCGCTGCGGACGTTTCGCTTCGCGAAGGGCGGTTAACAAAAACACGTCTAACTTCGCTATCCGGAATCCCGCTCAATCGCCTATTAGAATGAGAGTTGTTAAACGGCAGACTTCTCTAATAGGCGGAACTGCCCGTCAAAATGAAGGTCATGAAGAGTTCCCCCCAGAAAAGATAGGCCACTGCGGCGGCGGACAGGAAGGGCCCGTAAGGGATGGCGGCCCGGAATCCCTTCCGCTGGGCGATCAGGACGGCTACACCCACCACAGCGCCGAGGAGGGAGCTGATGAAGACAATAAAAAATAAAGACTTCCACCCGAGGAAGGCACCCATCATGGCGAGCAATTTGATGTCCCCTCCCCCCATGCCCTCACGCTTGGTCAAAAGATGATAGATAACGGCCACCAGATAGAGGAATCCGCCGCCGATCACAATCCCCAGGACGGCATCCAGAAAGGGGACACCCATGACAAACACGGCCAGCATGAGGCAGACGGGAATCCCCGGTAGCGTGATGACATCGGGGATGATCTGATGTTCCAGATCGATGAAGGCAATCACGATCAGGGCGCAGACGAAAGCAAAGGCCGCAGGGTACTGCCACGAGAATCCGTACTTCATATACAGTACCAGGGAGAGAACCGCCGTGATCGCCTCCACGACGGGGTACTGCAGGGAGATCCTGCCTCCACAGTCACGACACTTTCCCTCGAGGATGAGGTAACTCAGGATGGGAATGTTGTCGGAATATCGGATGGCATGACCGCATTGAGGACAATGGGAAGCGGGGAAGACGATGGACTTATCCTGCGGCAGACGCCATATGCAGACATTCAGGAAACTGCCGATGGCTGCCCCCACGATAAAGAAAAATACCGTCCAGAATAAATCCATGAGGAAAATGAACCTGCCGAAAGTGGGATATAATCACCCGGGGAATCAGATCGGCATTCGGCCGCCGATCTTGAGTTTCCGATCCGCCTTTTTCATCAGCCGTCCTTTCGGTCCCAGTCGTAGGGGATGTCGTTCTCACGGGGATCGACCCGGTATTCGTCGGGTTCCCGGTAATGGTACATCTCCGTGGGGGTATTGATGACGACGGCCTCTTCCGCGGAAATGCATTTGAAACCGTGAAAAACAAGAGGCGGGATATGGACGAGCACGGGGTTGTGCTCACCGGCGAAGATTTCGTTCACCTCCCCGAAGGTCTTCGAATCCCGGCGGCTGTCATAAAGAACGATCTTCATCATCCCCCTGATCACCGCCATGTTGTCCGACTGTTTCTTGTGATAGTGCCACGCCTTGACGACGCCGGGATAGGCCGTGGTCATATAGACCTGTCCGAACTGCGTGAAGAACTCATCATCCCTGCGAAGGATCTCCATGAGTCTCCCCCGCTCATCGGGGATGACGCGCAAATTCTTAATCTTAACGCCCTCGATCATATTCGCCTCCGGCGATTTATAAATAGGGTACCGGGATCAGGGGTCAGGGTATACCCCAATTTTGAGTTTTGAGTTATGAGTTTTGAGTTACTGGATTTTAAGCATTTTTTTTAATTCAAAACTCAACATTCAAAATTCAACACTCTTATACCTTATTGGCTCCCGTTTTTGCCACCATGTTACCGGCATACTGGAGGGATTCAAAGGTACCCGCATCGGTCCACCACCCTTCCAGGGTCTCCCAGGTGAGTGTCCCTTCCCGGATATAATGGTTGTTCACATCGGTGATCTCGAGCTCGCCCCGATGTGAGGGCTTCAGCGTCTTGATCACATCGAAGACACCCCCATCATACATGTAGATCCCTATGACGGCATAGTTCGAAGCCGGTACGGCCGGTTTTTCGTCAATCCGGACGATCCGATCTTTCTCGAAGGCGGGCACACCGAAGCGCTGGGGGTCCGATACTTCCTTGAGGATGATCTTCGCCCCCCTCTCCTGCTTTCTAAAATCCTCGACGGCTTTCAGGACATTCTTCTCGATAATGTTGTCGCCCAGCACAACCGCGATCTTTCCGCGATCGGCAAAGTGCTCCGCAAGGCCCAGGGCTGCCGCGATCCCCCCTTCCCCTTCCTGGTAGGTGTAATTCAGATGCTTCAGCCCGAAGTCACTTCCGTTTCCCAGGAGCCTCAGGAAATCCCCGGCGTTGTTTCCACCGGTGACGATGAGAATATCCTTGATCCCGGCGTTGATGAGGGTCCGGATGGGATAGTAGATCATGGGCTCCTTGAAAACAGGGAGCAGGTGCTTGTTGGTCACCCTTGTGAGCGGGTAGAGGCGCGTCCCGAGACCGCCCGCGAGTACGATGCCTTTCATTCTCTTTTCCTTCCGCCTTATGCAGGCCTGTGATGCTTGCGCCGGGAAAGTAGCTTCTCTTATAACAGGATCCGCTGTTACCTCAACAAATATTCTCTGCAGAAGACCCTGCATGCCGTGAATCTATCTTTACAGGACCCAAGAGATTCAGTATATAAACCCCGGACGCCATAGGGGTGGCCCCCGGAATATCCATGAGTAGAATAAAATCTGCAAATTACATTCCATGATGAAGTCGAAAGTCGCAAGAACATCCGTCCTCAAAGACGAATTCTATATGAAAGCGGCCCTGAGGCTCGCCAGGAAGGGCGAGGGACGGACCAGTCCCAACCCCATGGTGGGGGCGGTTATCGTCCGGGGAGGCCGCATTATCGGCCAGGGCTATCACCGGGTATTCGGAGGCGCACATGCCGAGACCCGGGCGATCGAAAGCGCTTCCGGAAATCTCCGGGGTGCAACCCTTTACATCACCCTCGAGCCCTGCAGCCACTTCGGGAAGACCCCGCCCTGCGTGGACCGGGTTCTGGCGGCACAACCCTCGAGGGTTGTGGTCGGATCGGCCGACCCCAACCCCCGGGTGTCGGGGAAAAGCATCCGGAGCCTCAGGCGTCACGGCATCGAGGTCACAACGGGGATTCTGGAAAAAGAATGCAGGGCGCTGAATGAAGTCTTTTTCAAGTACATGACGACCGGTTATCCCTTTGTCACCGTGAAATACGCCCAGACGCTCGATGGGAGAATCGCTACCCGATCGGGCCATTCCCGGTGGATCAGCTCACCGCCCTCCCTGACATTTGCGCACCGTCTGAGAAGCCTCCACGACAGCATTCTCGTCGGCTCGGAGACGATCCTCAAAGACGACCCGGAACTCACCTGCCGGCTGGTAAAGGGGCGAAACCCCCGGCGCGTGATCGTGGATTCCTCGCTCGAGATCCCCCTTTCCTCGAAGGTTCTCCTGGATCAGGACAGGGCGAAAACCATGATTTTCACGATGACTCGCGGGCAGCGGGAAAAACTGAAAATCCTCGGCGACAGAGGCGTGGACATTCGTGTGGTCGAAGGGGACCCCCACGGCCGCATCGACCTCCGGAAGCTTCTGAAAGCCCTCGCTCAGGAAGGAATCTCCTCTGTGCTCGTGGAAGGCGGTTCGAGAATCATCACCTCTTTCCTGAAGGAAGGCCTTGCGGACCGGCTGGTGATCGTCACGACCCCCAAGATTCTCGGAAAGGGAATCGAGGCTGTCGGCGACCTCGACATTGATGACCTGGACCGTGCGATCCGGCTTGACATCATAAAAATGATGCGCAGTGGCGATGACGTCGTTCTCGATGCAAGGATAAGAAAGGGGCCCTCCGCTCCCGGGAAAAAGAAGCGATAGGCCCCTTGATGGATAAAACCGAAGAAAGGATGATCACCCGGCGCGATGGCATGGTATGCCGTGCATACACGGAGTCGACATGAAGGGAAGGCCTGGCTGGGACTGACCCATAAATCGATCAACACGTTCCTTCCCCTGATCGAGGTGTGGAGTAAACGAAAGGACCGGCGGAAGCGAATCCAGCTCCCCATGTTCCCCGGATACCTCTTCGTGGAGCTCCCCGTCGTCGACAACGCCGTGCGACTTGAAATCTTGAAGACCCACGGTGTCGTGAAGATTCTCGGCAAACCCCGGGGAGCGGAACCGATCCCCGTGCCCGACGAGAAGATCGACGCGATCAAGCGCCTGATCGAGTCGAAGGTTGAAATACAGCACTATACCTATCCGAGAGTGGGGAAGGGGCGAGGATCACGGACGGTCCCTTCCGGGGGATCGAAGGCGTCGTCATCCGCACAGACCTCAAGAAAGACCTCTTCGTGATTTCTATCGATATCCTGCAGCGCTCCGTGGCGATAGAGATTAAAGGATTCCAGATCGAAAAACTCTAGGGGCTGTCCTAAAACGCCCGTCTGCATTGTTTCCCTCATCCCTGCGGCGTACATCAAGTACGCCTCACTCCTCGGAATTTCAGGGGCCTCGCATCCAGGCATTTTCTAACAGCCCTATGAATAGGTGTATACTTATAGGGTACCGGGGTCAGGGTGCAGGGTGAAGAGCTTGCGCCAATTTTGAGTTTTGAATTATGAATTTTGAATTGATAGGGCCTTTGGCCCTTGCTAACCACTCACCACTCGTCACTCTCCACTCAGGCCGTAGGCCCGGTTCGCTTCATCAGCGAGAAGATGGCCGATGCCCTTGTACTTCGGTGAGAAGTGGAAGATGACCATTCTCTTCGCCTCCGCCCGTCTCGCCAGTATACCTGCCTGTTTCGCCGTGAGGTGATATTTCTCCGCCGCCCTGTCCTTATCCTCGTCGAGGAAACAGGCCTCGATAAACAGGATATCCGACCGATGGGCGAGATCGGCAATCTTTCTCGCGTTTTCTTCGCTGTACACCACATCGGAGATGTAGCTGATCTTCTGACCCGGTGTTATTTTCACTATTTTTTCCTTAAGAGTCCCCAGACGGAAGACCCTCTCGACGATTTTTTTATCCTCGTCCTTCCACCAGGCCCTTATATCGGTGTCGTCCGGTTCGTCACGAAGGACCCGGTTTTTGAAATCCACGAGCCATGCCCCGACAGGAAGACCCATTTCCTGCAAGACGTTTTTCTTGATGTTGATCTTCTTTTTTTCTTCCAGGGAAAAGGCCAGGCAGGGGATCTTGTGGTCGAGAAAGACACCCCGGACCGTGTAGTGGGGTGCGTCCGTCACCAGGCCGTCAAATATGACCTTTTCTTCATTCACCGTCCGGGCCCGGAAGGCCTCCTGGCACCGGTACCTTCGCAGCGTTCTGTGGTCGGGGTGGATCTCCGTGGCGAGGAGCTCGAAGTCATTCTCGTAATTCTCCACAAGATTCCAGGTGTAGGCCCCGAGCTTGCTTTCTAGATTCGCAATAAAGCCCGGCGGACCGAAGAGGGACAGGTGTTTATCCCGGCCCAGGCACAGCCGGAGCATCTGGTCAAAACCGATGAAATGGTCCATGTGGGTGTGAGAGACAAAGATCTGCGTGGCCTTGAGGATGAGGCGGGGAACCAGGGCGTGGAGATCCCCGAGATCGAAGAAAATCGTCTCCTTCCGGAACTTGAATTCCACGTAAACGCCGGGATCCCCGAAAGGATCATTGATCAGGTGGACCGTGAACATAAGGGATCTGAAAACGCATTGAAGGCACGAACCCCGCAGCTTGACGCGGGGAGTTTGCATGGATTTATTTTTTTCAATCTACACCAGCCGGTCGGCTCAAGTCAAGGAAGGGTCTCCACCCGCCACTCGAGATTTCCGGCGTTTGCCAAAACCTAAAAAGTGCTTGACTTTCTTCGTCATTCACGCTTTTATTCGCGGCATTGCATTTCACACTCATCTTCAAGAGAGGGACTTGCGTTCCATGAAGGCCTACATCACCATTAACAAGGAACTCTGCAAGGAATGTCATCTGTGCATATACGCGTGCAAAAGGACGCTGATCGTCCCGACGGAGGAGCTCAATTCCAGGGGATACCACCCCGTCGTCTTCAACAACGGCGAAACCTGCACAGGCTGCGCCCTCTGTGCCACCATCTGCCCCGAAGTCGCCATCGAGGTCTATCGTGAATAAGATCCTGATTCAGGGCAACTGGGCCATCGGGGAGGCGGCCATCCGCGCCGGGTGCCGGTTCTACACCGGCTACCCCATCACCCCTCAGAACGAGCTGACGGAATACATGGCCGACCACATGCGGAAGGCGGAAGGCGGCACTTTTATCCAGGCCGAAAGCGAGATCGCGGCCATCAACATGGTGCTGGGCGCCTCTGCGGCCGGTGCCCGGGCCATGACGTCCTCCTCGAGCCCGGGTATATCCCTGAAACAGGAAGGGATCTCCGCCCTCGCTGCCGATGAGCTTCCCGCCGTGGTCGTCAACATCATGAGGGGCGGCCCCGGTCTGGGCAATATCCTGCCTTCCCAGGGGGACTATTTCCAGGCCACCCGAGGCGGAGGTCACGGAGACTACCGGACCATCGTCCTCGCCCCCGCATCGGTTCAGGAACTGGCTGATCTGACCATGGATGCTTTTCATCTGGCGGATCAATACCGCAATCCCGTCCTCATCCTCGCGGACGGCATGATGGGACAGATGATGGAACCGATCACTTTCAAAAAACCGAAACCCCGGACCTACGAAGAGAAGTACATTCTCAAGGGCTGCGGGGCCGGAAAAAGCAAGTTCATTCGTGCGCTCATCCTGGATGCCCTGAACATGGAGGAGCACAACTGGAAACTGTTCCGGAAGTACCAGGTCATCAGCGAGCGGGAAGTGCGATATGAGAAATTCAAAACAGAGGATGCAGACCTGGTACTCGTGGCCTATGGGACGGCGGCGAGAATCGCCAAGGGCGCCATCAAGCGGTCCCGGGAAATGGGCCTGAAGGTCGGGCTCATCCGCCCTATCACGCTGTGGCCCTTTCCGTCGGAAGCGATCAAGGAGCTGGTAAACACTGTCGAGAAATTTCTCGTCTTCGAGATGAGCACCGGTCAGATGCTGGAAGACGTGACAATGGCCCTTTGCGGGAGGGGTTCGGTTCACTTCTACGGACGGCCGGGCGGCGTGGTTCCGACACCGGTCGAGCTCGCGAAGGTCATCGCGCTGCAGTACAAAGCCAAAAACAACGTATCCTGAAGGATATTTCCATTGCTTCGGTCACTGAGATGAAAAAGATATTTGAAAGACCCAGATCCCTGAAAGACACCGTTTTCCACTACTGCCCGGGCTGCGGCCACAGCATCCTGCACAGGCTCGTCGCCGACGTGATCGACGATATGGGGATCCGGGGGATTACCATCGGGGTGCCGCCCGCGGGCTGCGCGGTGCTCGCGTATAATTACCTGGATATCGACATGCTCGAGGCCCCCCATGGAAGGGGCTGCGCCGTTGCAACGGGCATCAAGCGGATGCTTCCCGACCGGATGGTGTTCTCCTACCAGGGAGACGGGGACCTCGCCGCCATCGGGACAGCCGAGACGCTCCACGCGGCGAACCGGGGCGAGAACATCACCGTTATCTTCGTCAACAACGCCGTCTATGGCATGACGGGGGGACAAATGGCCCCCACGACCCTTCTCGGGCAGGTCTCAACGACCTCTCCACCGGGAAGGAATGCGGCCCTCGACGGCTACCCGATACGGATGAGCGAAATTCTCGCCGGGCTCGAGGGCGTGAAATACGTCGAACGCGGCGCCGTTAATTCCCCGCCAAACATCGTGCGGACCCGGCGATCCATCAAGAAGGCCTTTCAATATCAGCAGGAAGGGGTCGGGTTCTCGCTGGTGGAGGTTTTGTCGCAGTGCCCCACAAACTGGAAGATGAGCCCCGTCGACGCCTGCAAATGGGTTGACGAAGTGATGGCCAGAGAATTTCCGCTCGGCGTGATCAAGGACATCAGGAAACAGGAATCGTAACGGATGCTGATCAAAACGATTTTTGCCGGCTTCGGGGGTCAGGGTGTACTCATGATGGGCTATAGCCTCGCCCATGCAGCCATGAACGCCGGTTATCATGTCACCTACCTTCCCTCCTATGGTGTCGAGGTGCGCGGGGGGACCGCAAACTGCACCGTTGCTGTTTCCGACGAGGAAATTGCATCTCCTATCGCTTCTGAACCGGACGGTCTGGTGATTATGAACAATCCGTCCATGACAACCTTTCAGAACAGGGTCGCCACGGGGGGAACACTCTATCTGAATTCCTCCATCATCAAGAATCGCCCCAGCCGAACGGATCTGACGGTTTACGAGATCCCGTCCGGAGAAATCGCCACAGGCCTTGGAAACACGAAGGTCCAGAATGTTGTCATGCTCGGGGCCTTTCTCAAAAAGACAGGTCTCGTCAAGCCGGATGTTTACCTCCAGAGCCTGAAGACCATCATGGGGGAAAGGAAAAAGTCGGTGCTCGAGGTCAACCGCAAGGCTTTCATGGCCGGTTTCGATTTCATGGCCTCACTCGCTTAGGAAGGGAAAGAGATGGCGGTTCTGCAAATCTCCGTTCAGCTCGACAACGTACCCGGCGCCCTGGTCAGGCTGGTGGACATCCTGGACAAGGAGGGGATCAGTACGAAAGCGATCTCGGCTGCCAGCATCGACGAGGTCAGCACCGTTCGCCTGGTCGTCAATGATCCCCAGAAGGCCGTCTCCGTCCTCAAGAGTTTCCACTTCAACCTTGAAGTCTCGACCGTCCTTGCCGTTGAAGTACCCTTTCACCCCGCCGGCATGAACGCCATCGTAAAGCCTCTCAGAAACGCCGAGATCAACATTCACTACATCTACACGACCATTGACCGGCTCGGAAAAGAAACCATCCTGATACTCGGTGTTGACAAAATCGACGAGGCCACGGAAGTCCTGAGGCAGCACTGGATCAATTTTGTGGGGGACAAGATTTACTCGCTTTAAGCATTTGCTCACAGCGAGAATTCTGAGTTTTGAGTTATGAATTATGAGTTGATCATTTTAACTTATTGCTTCTAATTCAAAACTCAACACTCAAAACTCAAAATTGGGCAGGCCTTTGGCCCGTTCCCATCACTCACCACTAACCACTCGCCACTGTCATTATGCCCGTTTCCCTTGAAAAAGAAAAAGATCTTCTCGAGCGGATGAACCGCCTCGGCATTTCTGAAGGCGATTTACAGGAGACCTTTATACGCTCCTCAGGACCCGGCGGTCAGAAGGTCAACAAGACCGCGACGTGCGTCTACCTGGTGCATGTCCCATCGGGACTGTCCGTGAAGTGTCAGAAGACACGCTCCCAGGCCATGAACCGTTTTCTGGCCCGACGTATCTTTCTTGAACGGATGGAGCGATTGCAGAAAGGGCAGGCCAATGCGGAACGAAAGCGCATCGAAAAGCTGAAAAGACAGAAAAGGAAGCGGTCGAAGCGGGCTAAGGAAAAAGTGCTTCAGGCCAAGCGCCGCCAGTCGGAAAAAAAGGCCCTCCGCTCGAAAGTCCCGCCTGCCGCCCGTGAATGACGAAAGGGAAGGAAAAGACTTATGGGCGGCTCTTCCTCCCCTCTCAATAAGACCTGAAGATATTAACCGATAAATTTAATCAAGGGGTTTGCGTAGAGTAACACGAGGGCAATAACCAGCGCGTAGATGGCCAGGGACTCGATCATCGCGAGACCGACCATCATGGTGAGCAGGATCTTGCCCTGCGCTTCGGGATTCCGCCCGACGGCGTTGGTCGCACCGCTCAGACCATGACCCATGCCCACGCCCGTACCGACCGAGCCGAGACCCATCGCGAGACCCGCGGCGATGACCGTGCAGGCGAAGAAGATGATCTTCCCGTAGTCGCCCCCCTTAGCAGCGGCAGCCTGCTCGGCAGCGAAAACAAGGGATCCCGATACCATCACCAGTAACAAAGCTAGAACTAAAATCGAGGACTTCTTCATACCTTCCTCCTTTCTCTAAATTCGGGGTATGGCTTCACAAAAGCCCCGCCCCGTACCGCCGCCTTCTTTATACACAGGAAAATCAATTGTCAAGAATTATTTGGATATGATATGGAATTGCAACGGTTTTCACCCGTCAGGTCGAAAAGGCCCGGATATTACCATGCCGAAAACCAAAGAAGAGCGAGTTCTTGCGGCCATCCAGAAAGACATCCCGTTGGTCGAAAGGCCTTTCAAAAAAATCGCCGCAGCGGTCGGCCTGGAAGAAACGGAAGTCCTTGGCATCATTCAACGCCTCCTGGAGAAAGGCGTGATCCGGAAATTCGGCGGCGTGCTACGGCACCGGCAGGCCGGTTTCAAAAAAAACGCCATGATCCTCTGGGCCATTCCTGCTGAAAAAACGGCCGACGCGGGTAAAGCGCTTTCCGCATTCAAGGAGGTAACACACTGCTACGAAAGGATCCCCCCCTTCGAGGGCCGGTATAACCTCTTCACCATGGTTCACTTCCCGGCAGGGGATCCGGCGGACATCGTCCGGCGACTCTCGCAGGCAGCGGGAGTCACGGATTACCGGGTCCTCGAGAGCCGGGAGGAGTACAAAAAAAGCAGTATGGAATATTTCTGACGGAGGATTGGAATGATGGAGGGATGGAGAGATGGGTTCGTGATTCTCATGGCCCCATGACCTCAACATTCCAGCATTCCATTATTCCATCACAAGCATACATAAGGAATCCTGATGAGAAAACGCTCTGAGGCCTTGTTTGAAAAAGCAAAGAAATTGATCCCGGGTGGCGTGAACAGTCCCGTGAGGGCCTTTCGTTCCGTTGAAGCCTCCCCACTTTTCATTGCAAAAGCGTCGGGATCAAAGATCTACGACGTCGACGGTCATGAATACATCGATTATGTTTCATCCTGGGGTCCCATGATCCTCGGCCACAGCCACCCGTCCGTCATCCGGGCCATCAGCCGGGCAGCCAGAAAGGGAACGAGTTACGGCGCCCCGACGGAGATGGAGATCCGGATGGCCGAGATGATTCGGCGCGCCATCCCCTCCGTCGAAATGGTGAGGATGGTCAGCTCCGGGACGGAGGCCGTGATGAGCGCCATCCGGCTCGCACGCGGTTTCACGGGCCGGGAAAAGATCATCAAATTCGAGGGCTGCTACCACGGCCACGCGGACTCCCTCCTGGTCAAAGCGGGTTCAGGTGTCGCAACGCTGGGTATTCCCGGAAGCCCGGGGGTACCGGCTCAGCTGGCCGAGTTGACCATCAACCTCCCCTTCAACAACTCCGCGGCGGTGCGGTCGGCTGTCGATCGTTACGGCGAAGAAATCGCCTGCGTCATCGTGGAGCCCGTCGCCGGCAACATGGGGGTGGTCCCTCCCCGGCCGGGATTTCTTGAAGAGCTGAGGAAAATAACGGAAAGCCGCGGCATCATCTTCATCTTCGACGAGGTGATCACGGGGTTTCGGCTTACCTACGGCGGTTACCAGAATCTCATTGGCATCGAACCCGACCTGACCTGCCTCGGAAAGATCATCGGCGGGGGACTCCCCGTGGGCGCCTTCGGAGGAAAAAAGAAAATCATGGAGATGCTGGCACCCCTGGGGCCTGTGTACCAGGCGGGAACCCTCTCCGGGAATCCCCTGGCGATGGCCGCCGGTGTCGCAACGCTCAAACTGCTCAGGGATGACCGGGCCCTCTATGACCGGATCGATCAGATGGCCCTGACCCTCTGCAGGGAAATGAAGCGTCTTTTCGCGGAAAAGGGTCTGCCCGCCTTCATCAATCGGGCGGGGTCGATGTTCACGGCCTTCTTCACGGGATCGGAGGTCTTTGATTTTGCCACGGCAAGCACCAGCGACACGAGGCTCTTCGCCCGCTTTTTCCGGGGCATGCTGAGCCGCGGGGTGTATCTCGCTCCGTCACAGTTTGAAGCCGCCTTCATTTCGGGCGCACACATGCACGACGACATGGACCGGACACTATCGGCTTGTGCTGAGACGCTGCGGGGACTTTGAGTGCCCCGTCGGGATCCTCTCAAAACCGATCCCCTGAGCTTTTTGCGGAAATCGACAACCCCGCGGCAGAAACGAGGAGGCCCCATGTCACACCCATCGAGTCGTCTTCATGCAGGAACTTGATTTTCATATCACCGTTATCGTCGCCGGGGTCATAGGCCTCGCCGTCGCGGAGGCACTGTCCGGAGACACCCGACAGGTTTTGCTCCTTGAAAAGAACGACCGCTACGGCATGGAAACCAGCAGCCGGAACAGCGAGGTGATCCACGCGGCGATTCATTACCCGGGTCTGCCGCTGAAGGCGGCACTCTGCCGGGAGGGAAACCGCCTTCTGTACGAATACTGCGAGGACCGAAAAATCCCTTTCAAAAAAACCGGCAAATTCATCGTCTCGCAGAATACGGCGGAAACGGAGGAGCTCTGGAAAATAAAAAGACAGGCGGAGGAAAACGGCGTATCCGGCCTGATGTTCCTGTCCCGTTCCCGATGGAAAACCCTGGAGCCTGAATTGCAGGCCCATGAAGTTATTTTTTCGCCTGATTCGGGCATCGTGGACGCCCACGGGCTCATGCGGTCATTGTATCTCCAGGCCGAGTCTCAGGGTGTCACCACGGTCTTCAGATCGGAAGTAACGGCGATCCGCCCGGACGGGCGGGGATTTGAACTGGAGGTCAACCATGGCGAGTACCGTATGCACACATGGATTCTCGTAAACAGCGCCGGTCTCTATGCCGACCGCATTGCCGCCATGGCAGGCATGGATATCGACGGGTTGGGTTACGGGCTCAAGTACGGGAAGGGGGATTACTTTTTCGCATCGCCGCCCCCCCCGATCCGGCACCTGATTTACCCCGTACCGCCCTCGGGAAACGAAAGCCTCGGCATCCATGCCACCCTGGACATGGGAGGTCGTGTCAGGTTTGGCCCGGATATTGAATATGTCGAGGAGATCGACTATCGTGTCGACGAGGGGAAAGCGGCTTTGTTTTTTGCTTCCGCGAGGCGCTACCTGCCGAAGCTGAGCCTCGATGTTCTTCACCCCGACATGAGCGGGATTAGACCCAAGCTTCAGGGACCGGGAGAGCCGCCCCGGGATTTTATCATCCAGGAAGAAAGTTCGTCGGGATTACGGGGCCTCATCAACCTGATCGGCATCGAATCACCCGGGTTGACCTGTGCTATCTCGATTGCCAGATGTGTCAGGGGTCTTGTGTCGTCTTTTCTTTGATCTTGAGAGGCATCGTGGACCGACAATGATTTCGATCTTACAAGGAGTGGAAAAAACCATGCCCAGCAAAACGAGGAAAACCAGCAAGGCACTCAAAGTGAATCATGGATCGGCCTCCGTCTGTCCCGCAGGGCGGGCTTATGCCCTGCCGAAGCCGGAGGATTACGGGCGGGAGTTCAAAGCGCTGCAGAAAGTCGTTGCGCGGCAGCGTGCGCGGGGCAGAGAAATCGTCGTCGTGATGGGCGTGGGCTTCGTCGGTGCCGTCATGGCGGGCGTCGTCGCAGACTCCGTGGACCGGAAAACAAAAAAGCCCATGAAGTTCGTCATCGGCATGCAGCGCCCATCGACCCGGTCCTACTGGAAGATCCACTATCTCAACCAGGGTGTCGCGCCCGTCGAGGCGGAGGATCCTGAAGTGGCGCGCCTCATCCATCGCTGTGTCAAAAAGAAGGGCACCCTCCGGGCGACGTTTACCTACGATGTCCTCTCTCTCGCCGATGTCGTCGTCGTGGATGTACAGTGCGACTACAACAAAGAAACGCTGGGTGACATGAGGCAGGGCTCCGCGGACATCTCGGCACTGGAAGAAAGCTTTCAGATCATCGGGAAGAAGATCAACCCGGAATGCCTCGTACTCATCGAAACCACCGTTCCCCCCGGCACAACGGAGTACGTGGCGTACCCGATCATCAAGAAAGCCTTTGAGGAGCGAGGCATCCATCATCGGGAACCGCTCCTGTCTCATTCCTTCGAGCGGGTCATGCCGGGACGGGACTACGTCTCATCAATCCGGGACTTCTGGCGTGTCTGCAGCGGCATCAGCGACGAGGCCAGAAAGCGCGTTGTCAGGTTTCTTTCCGAAATCCTGAACGTTGGGAAATATCCCCTCACAGTCCTCGATCGCCCGATCGAAAGCGAGACCTGCAAGATCGTGGAAAACTCCTACCGGGCAAGCATTCTCGCTTTCCTGAACGAGTGGAGTCTCTTCGCGGAGCGAAACGGTGTCGATCTCATCAAGGTCATCGAGGCCATCAAGATCCGGCCGACCCATTCGAACATGATTTTCCCCGGTCCCGGCATCGGCGGTTACTGTCTCCCGAAAGACGGGGGCCTCGGTGTCTGGTCCTACCAGACCCTCATGGGCTTCGATGACGACATTTTCAAGATCACGCCGCTGGCCATCGACATCAACGACACCCGGGCCCTTCACGCGGCGGAACTCACCCGGGACGCGCTGAGAAACATGGGCAAAATCGTTGCGGCCTCGAAAATCACCGTCCTTGGAGCATCTTACCGCGAGGATGTGGGGGACACCCGCTACAGCGGCTCGGAGATCCTGGTCCGAAAGCTCACGGAGATGGGCGCGGAGATGGCCGTGCACGACCCCTATGTCAAACACTGGTGGGAGATGGAAAAACAGGATACCTACCCGTCACCCGGACACTCGAGAGCGAAATTTTTCCGCAATCAGGACAGGCTCTCGGAACTCCGCGTCGAGATGAGACTGGGTAAAGTCCTGAAGGGTTCCGACGCCGTCGTCCTGGCCGTCAGGCACGAGCCCTACCGGAAACTGGACCCCGATGAAGTCATCCGGATGACGGGCAGACCCGTTGCCGTCATCGACTGCTTTGGTATCCTTGATGACGTCAGAATCCGCCGTTACTTCGAACTCGGCTGCGAGGTCAAGGGGCTCGGCCGCGGACATGTCAAGCGGATCAAGGACGACGTGCGGCAAAAGATGATGAAGAACAGGCGGGTTATGAAAATTCAACCATCGGCAAAAAGCAAGCACAGGGAGAACGGGTAACATGAAGAGAGCATTCATCACCGGCATCACAGGCCAGGACGGTTCATACCTCGCGGAATTGCTCCTACAAAAGGGTTACGAGGTTCACGGTCTCATCCGGAGAGCAAGCACATTCAACACTGACCGGATTGAACACCTCTACCGGGATCTCCACGATCCGGATGCCCGGATGTATCTTCAGTACGGAGATCTGTCCGTCTCGGGACAAATGACGGACCTCCTTCACAGCATCAAGCCAGACGAAATCTATCATCTGGGAGCTCAGAGCCACGTCCGTGTGAGTTTCGACATGCCGGAGTATACCGGCGATATCACGGGCCTTGGTACGCTCAGGCTTCTGGAGGCGATACGAAAGTCCGGTATCAAAACGAAATTTTATCAAGCATCCTCGAGCGAGATGTTCGGCTCAGCGCCGCCGCCCCAGAGTGAACGGACCCCCTTTGAGCCTCGAAGCCCATATGCAGCCGCCAAACTATATGCCTATTATCTCGTAAAAAATTATCGCGACGCCTATCATCTTTTTGCATCCAACGGTATCCTCTTCAACCACGAGTCCCCCCGCCGCGGAGAGACCTTTTTAACGAGGAAAGTAACCCGGGCGGCAACAAGGATCAAATTAGGCCTCCAAGACAAATTGTATCTCGGCAACCTCAAGTCCAAGAGAGACTGGGGATACGCCGGTGATTATGTGGAGGCGATGTGGCTCATGCTTCAACAGGATGAGCCCAATGATTATGTGATTGCCACCGGCGAAACCCACTCCGTCCAGGAATTCGTGGACAAAGTGTTTGAGAAACTGGGTCTCGACACCGCGAAGCACGTTGCGATTGATCCCCGGTATTTCAGACCAACGGATGTCGATATCCTCCTTGGAGACGCCACAAAGGCGAGGAAGGAACTGGGATGGAAACCGAAAGTCACCTTCGACCGTCTCATCGACATGATGATCGAGGCCGATAGGGAGCTGGCCATGAAAGAAAAGACGCTGAGAGATGCCGGATATCGGGGCCCGGGCAACCGGATGATTTAAACGAGACTATCCGCGGGGGAAAACCGCAGGAGAATCATGACGATAAACTTCTGGAAACAAAAAAGAGTGACCGTTACGGGAGGACACGGTTTTCTGGGCTTCCACCTTATCCGGAAGCTTCGGGACAGGGGCTGCGAAAATATATTCAGTTTCCGGTCTTCTGAATTTGATCTCGTCCGCATTGAAGATGTAAGGCGCCTGTATGACCACTCACGACCGGACATGGTTATCCATCTGGCCGCAAGGGTCGGTGGTATTGGTTTCAATCTGGAAAACCCCGCTTCTTTATTCTACGACAACATCATGATGGGGACACAACTCCTGCACGAAGGATATCTGAGAGGGATCCAAAAGTTCGTCGCCCTTGGCACTATCTGCGCTTACCCCAAATTGACGCCTGTACCCTTTAAAGAGGAAGATCTTTGGATCGGTTATCCGGAGGAAACAAACGCGCCTTACGGCCTGGCGAAAAAAATGATGCTCGTTCAGTCCCAGGCCTATCGGCAGCAGCATGGATTCAACTCCATCTTCCTTTTGCCCGTGAATCTCTACGGACCGAGAGATAACTTTGACCCGGAATCCTCCCACGTCATACCCGCCCTGATCAAGAAATGTGTCGACGCCCTGGAGGCCGGGGATCGGGAAATCGAAGTCTGGGGTTCAGGCACGGCAACACGTGAATTTCTCTATGTGGAGGATGCCGCTGAGGCCATCGTTCTTGCCGCAGAGAAATACAACAGGCCGGAACCGATCAATATCGGTGCCGGTTTCGAGATAGCGATCAAAGATCTGGCTGGTCTGATTGCCGAATTGACGGGCTTCAGGGGAGAGATCCGTTGGGACCGATCGAAACCCGACGGCCAGCCGCGGCGCATGCTGGACACGACCAAGGCCTTTCAGGAATTCGGTTTCAGGGCAAAAACGGATTTCAGGGAGGGATTGAAGACGACCATCGCCTGGTACCTGTCAGCTGTTAAAAATAAGACCTAAACAATGGATATACCTAAACAATTTATCCTGCCGAATCTGCCACGTTTCTGTTTGACATCCCCCCGTCTTTGTGCTAAAAGGCGCTGCGTCTTATGGAGGACAAGGACTCGAAAAAAGCCGCGATGCACTTTGTCTATGCCAGCAGTTTCGGCATAGCGATGGTCATTGCGGTTTTTGGCGGAATCCTGGTTGGAAACTGGCTGGACAGGAAACTCGGTACGGGATTCAAATTCTCGTTTCTCTTTCTCCTCATCGGCATCATCGCGGGATTCTGGAACCTCTACAAATGGGTCAGGCAAACGTTCAAAGACGACGACGAAGTCGTCATCATGAAACACGTAAAAGATGAACTTCACCGGAAAAGACCCCCTGTTAAAAAAGCTTGAATTGAGGAACTGGTTTCTCCTCGGGGCAATGCTCCTTTTGAGCTTTCCATTCACCGGCTACAACTTCATGCTGGGCATTCTCCTCGGAGGACTCATCAGCATCGCGAACTTCTACTGGATGGGACGCGACCTCCGCGCGGCATTTCAAAAGCTCTCAGATCACCTGAAGGTCTTCGTCGTGTTCAAGTTTTACGTCCGGCTGGGCATCACGGCCGTGGTGCTCTATCTCATCATCAGCAGGACACCCGCCGATATCATCGGTCTTCTCATCGGACTTTCCATCGTGATCATCAACATCGTCTTCACGACGGTCATGGAATATCAAAAAAAAATTCCCATCGAGGAGGTTAGACAGTAAACGATGGAATCCTTGTTATTTCTTGAGAATCACTATTTTCCGCCTCACGTGACCTATGCCTGGTTCATCATGGCCATGCTGGCCCTCCTGTCTTTCCTGGCAACGCGCCGCGTGGACATCAACCCGGGCAAGCTCCAGAATGTCATGGAGGTGATCCTGACCGCTTTCAACAACCTGCTTGTTGAAACCATGGGGCCCGAGGGCAAGCGATTCTTCCCGCTCATCGCCACGCTCGGTCTCTACATTTTGACGTCGAATCTGATTGGTCTCGTGCCGGGATTCTATTCCCCCACCTCCAGCCTCAACACGACCATATCCATGGCCCTGGTGGTCTTTATCCTGACCCACATCGTGGGGGTGAAGATTCACGGCACGAAATACCTGAAGCAATTCATGGGACCCGTGTGGTGGCTCACCCCGCTCATGCTGCCCATCGAAGTCGTCAGCCACCTCTCCAGGCCCGTGTCCCTCTCGGTCCGGCTCTTCGGAAACATCGAGGGAGGGCACATCGTCGTCGCCGTCCTCTTCGTCCTGGTGCCGCTGCTCGTCCCGCTTCCGATCCTGATCCTCAAGATCCTGATCTCCTTCATCCAGACGCTCGTTTTCATGCTCCTGTCCATGATGTACATCGCCGGCGCCATGGAAGAGGCCCATCACTGATCTGATCATAGGGCGCAGGGCATAAGGCAAGAAAAAAAGGGTCGGGGTTAACCCCGACCCTTTTTTATTTCATCTATGATATGTCTCTCTCGCCTTTAGCCTTTAGCCTTTAGCCTTTAGCCTTTAGCCTACAGACTCATGACGTATTGATGGATGGCACTGGCGGCCTTCCGGCCCGCCCCCATCGCGAGAATGACGGTAGCCGATCCCGTGACGATATCACCGCCCGCATAGACACCCTTGCGGCTCGTCTCACCCGTTTCCTCGTTGATGACGATGTAGCCCCACTTGTTGACGTTGAGTCCCGGGGTGGTGGCCTGGAGCACCGGGTTTGCCATTGTCCCGATGGCCACGACGACGGTGTCGCACTCAATGACAAATTCCGATCCCTTCATGGGGACAGGCCTTCTTCTGCCGGACTCATCGGGCTCCCCGAGTTCCATCTGCTGGCAGACCATCCCCTTGACCCAGCCCTTTTCAGTACCGAGATACTCGATGGGGTTGGTCAAAAGCTTGAACTGCACACCCTCTTCCTGGGCATGGTGGACCTCCTCGATCCTCGCCGGCATCTCCTTTTCCGTCCGGCGGTACACAATGTAGGCGTTCTCCGCGCCCAGCCTCAGGGCCGTGCGGACGGAATCCATGGCCACGTTCCCGCCGCCGATGACGCACACGTTCTTGCCGATGGCGATGGGCGTGTCATACTCGGGGAAGGCATAGGCCTTCATCAGGTTCGAGCGGGTCAGGTATTCATTGGCCGAGTAGATGCCCGAGAAGTTCTCGCCCGGAATGTTCATGAAGACGGGCGCGCCGGCACCGACGCCGAGAAAGACGGCGTGGAAGCCGTCGGCAAAGAGATCGTCCACCGTCTTGAGTCTCCCGACGGGGAAGTTGGTCACGACCTTCACACCGAGTTTTTCCATGTAATTCACTTCGGCATCGACGATCGCCTTGGGCAGACGGAATTCCGGAATACCGTAGATCAGAACCCCGCCGGACTTGTGCAGGGCTTCGAATATTGTCACCTCATGCCCCATCTTGACGAGATCCCCGGCGATGGTCAATCCCGCGGGACCGGCTCCCACCACGGCGATCCTCTTTCCCGTGGACGGTGCCTTGTCCGGTATGCTGATCTGACCGGACTGCCGCTCGAAATCGGCGGCGAATCGTTCAAGCCGTCCGATGGCCACGGGATCCCCCTTCTTGCCGAGGATACAGACCTTCTCGCACTGGTCCTCCTGGGGGCAGACCCTCCCGCAGACGGCGGGCAGGACGTTCGTTTCCTTGAGTTTACGGGCGGCACCCATGAAATCGCCCTCGGCGATGAGCTTGACGAAGGCGGGGATATCGATGTCCACGGGGCAGCCGGCTATGCAGCCGGGTTTTTTGCACATGATGCAACGCTTCGCCTCCAGCAGGGCCGTCTCGGCAGAGTAGCCCAGGGGCACCTCATCGAAGTTCCGGACCCTCACCCTGGGATCCTGCTCGGGCATTTTCTGCCTGGGTATTTTCTCTCTCTTTTCCTTTTTTTCTTCTTTATCCATTTTTCTCGCCCCTGCATCTTTCGAGTGCCAGCTTTTCCTGTTCCGTGTACATCTGAAGCCGGGTCATGAGAAGTCCGAAATCCACGTCGTGGCCGTCGAATTCAGGGCCGTCCACACAGGTAAACCGCGTTTTGCCCGCCACGGACACGCGGCAGGCGCCGCACATGCCCGTCCCGTCGACCATGATGGGGTTCAGGCTCACGATGGTCTTTATTTTGTGAGGCCTCGTCAGGTTGGCGAGCACCCGCATCATGGGCACCGGCCCGATGGCATAGACCCGGTCGATCTTCTCGCCGGCGTCGATCATCTGCTGCAAAACGGCGCTGACAAAACCGTGGAAGCCGTACGTGCCGTCATCGGTGCACACCGTGAGCTTGTGGCTCACCGCCCTCGTTTCCTCCTCGAGGATGAGCAGGTCCTTGGTCCTCGCCCCGATGATGGATACGACGTTACAGCCCGCTCCCCGGAGCGCCTTGGCGATGGGATAGATGACGCCTACACCGACGCCGCCACCCACGCACACGGCCGTCCCGAAGTTCTCGATTGCCGTCGCGTGGCCCAGGGGCCCCAGGACATTCAGGATGTATTCCCCCTCTTTCAGGGCGGCCAGGGCGGTCGTGGTCTTCCCCACGACCTGGTAGATGACGGTGAGGGTTCCGGTCTTGGCATCGGAATCAACGATGGTCAGCGGGATCCTCTCCCCTTTTTCGTTGATCATGAGGATCACGAACTGTCCCGCCTTTCGCCTCGCCGCAATGTCCGGGGCGTGGATCACATTCTTCACGACGTTTTCCGAAAGCTGCTTGCGTTCTATGATCTTGAACAATGTCCTTCTCCTGTCTTTGATTCATTAAAAGAGATCAATAATCTCTCGGAAGCTGCTCGAGTTGAGCCAGAGAGAAAACCGGGCCGTCCTTGCAGACGTACTTGTTCCCCACATTGCAGCGGCCGCACTTGCCGATGCCGCACTTCATCCTCATCTCCAGGGAGGTGAGAATGTTTTCCCTGGAGAAACCCAGGTCAAAAAACACGGGCAGGGTGAACTTGATCATGATGGGGGGGCCGCAGATGACGGTGACGGCGTTCTTGCTGCTCGGTGCCACTTCCTTGCAGACCGTGGGTACGAAGCCTTCCCTCCCCTTCCAGCTCGCATCGCCCCTGTCGACGGTCACGTGCATCACCAGGTCCTTCCGTTTCTGCCAGGCCGCCATTTCATCCTTGTAGAGGAGAAGCCCCGGTGTCCTTGCCCCGTAAACGACGGTGATGTCGCCGAAACGCTTCCGGTTCTCACCGTGGATCATGTAGTTGATCAGCGAGCGCAGCGTCGTGAAGGCAAAACCTCCGCCCACAACCACCACGTTCTTTCCCGCCAGGAAATCGATGGGCCAAGCATTCCCGAGGGGGCCCCTGAGGCCGATCAGCGCCCCTTCTTCGAGGTCGTGCAGCGCCGTCGTCACCATACCCCCCACGAAGGTTCCCGTCCTTTGAACGGTAAATTCCACGTATCCCGGATCCGTGGGGGACGACGCGATCCCGATGGGGCTCTCCCCTTTGCCATAGATGGAGAGTTCGCCGAACTGCCCGGGGAGATACTTGAACTTTTCCTCGTCCTCCTTGCTGACAAAGGTCAGACGGAAGGTCTTGATATCGTTTGTGTCCACCTCTGTCGTGATTTTCACGACATTCATCGGCATGGGGATGTAAGGATTTTCCATTACGCTTCCTCTGCATTCCTCTCTTGAGATTTATAAATCATTTTCATCGGCATGGAATGAAGGCCGGCCTTAGAGCTTGTTTGCCTCATCGACAATCGAGAAGATGTCGATGTTCACGGGGCAGACCCTTGTGCAGCGTCCGCACCCCACACAGGATATGCATCCGTATTTGTCCACATGGTATGAATACTTGTGACAGACCTTCTGGCGGTATCTCTGGAAGATCCGGGGTCTTGGGTTGTGGCCGCTCGCCTCCAGCGTGAAGTCCGTGAACGTACAGGCATCCCAGAAACGCTTCCTCGAACCCTCCTTGAAAAGCGTCTCGTCACTGATGTCGAAGCAGTAACAGGTGGGACAGACGTAAGTGCAAGCCCCGCAGGCGATGCAGGCCATGGCAGCTTTCTGCCAGAATTCCCCGTTGTCGAAAACGCTCACCAGCTTTTTGGCGATGACCTGGGGATCAATTTTGGCAGAGCGCGTCTGGACGGCCTTCCCCTTTTTTACCGTTTCCTCGAAGACCTTTTCATCCGGGCCGCCGGCCGCCTGGAGGACGCCCATTGAATCGAGAAGTTTTTTTCCGCGGTCCGTCATGCCCTTGAGGAGAAGGGTCTTGTCGGTCCTTACCATGAATACGTCGCTCCCCTCCGGATCGGCGGCACCATAACCGAAGGTGTTGTAAAAATCCGCCGGGTCGGCCGCCGCTGTGACATCGAAGGCATAACCGATGATCGTCGTGTTGTCCCGCTTGCTCTTCCAGTAGGGATCGATCACGCCGGCACCCAGAAAGTGCCGATCCATGATTTCAAAGCTCCTGACATCGCAGGGGCGGACACCCAGAATCACGGCCGGCCTGCTGTCCTGAGGTACGGGCTGCGCTTCCGTCGCGCCCTGGGTGATCCGGTATCGAATCATGTCTTCCGACTGCGGGAAGAAGACGGATTTCGGGCTGAGTACTGTGTTATAGAAATCCAGCGTCACATCGGCCGGATTTTGAATCGCCTGGAAAACAACACCTTCCTTCCCCTTCACCGGCGCGTAAAGGGGTCCCCTTTCCGCAAGGGCCTTTACCAGTTCACTGAATTGATCGATTGCGATTTTCTTCAACACGACCTTCTCCTTTGACAAGCCTTGAGCGCCTGGGCTATCCCAGCATCTGATCCGAGTCTTCTCCCTTGAAGTTGGCCATTGCCGGTTTGTCCTCGATGTTCATGCCCGCCGCCTGACCGAACATCGCCTCGCATTCCTTCGCCACCTCCTTGTGAAAGAGGTAGAGGGGAATATCCACCGGACAGGCCCTTGAACATTCTCCGCAGTCGATGCAGCGGCCGGCGAGATGATAGAAGCGGGTCAGGTGGTACATCAGTGTGCCGTCATCCGTGGGCGACTTGTCGGCCCAGCGGGGGCGGCTTGCGTCCATGAAGCAGGGATCGCAGTAGCACATGGGGCAGGCCTTCCGGCATGCGTAACAGCGGATGCACCTCTCGAATTCCTTTTTCCAGAAGGCCCAGCGGGCATCTTTGTCCATGCCTTCGAGTTCCGCGAGGACATCGTAGGGCGAGCCCGCCTTGACCCCGTGGATCTCGTCACCCAGAAGGACATCGTAGAGCACGGGATTGATGGTGCTGGCGGTTGTTTTGGCGTCGATGACTTCCCCTGTTTTCTGATTTTTCATACCGGTAGCGGGGATCCCCAGGATCACAAGGTCGTCCCTGCGAACCTTCCCCTCCTGGATGAGTTGCACCACGGCGCGGCTGTCCGCCCCCCTGACCGCCACGGCAATCTTGGTCCCCAGGGGATACCGCGTGAGGTATCTCGCCATGTTGTAAGTGCAATATTCGTTGAAAACGAGATGGTCTGCATCGGCTGCCGCCTTCGCGACGTAAGGAACCGGGTGTTTCTCATCGAAACCCCCGGCATACGCAAGGACCAGGGTGACCTTGCCGCTCTCCAGCAGGTTCTTCGCTTCCTTCTTGAGGTTGTCTTCGATCTTCTTAAAGGCCGTCATAACTGCTCCGGGGCGCTACTGCCCATTTTTCGTGATCTTGAATTTCGTTTGTGGTCCCAGGGTCCGGACCTGATCCGTGAACTCGCCCACCACCTCGGCGAACTTATTCCCCTCGGAGGCGGATATCCACTCCACGCGTAACCGGCCGGGCTCCATACCGGCAAACTCGAGAATCTTCCGGGTGACAGCCAGCTTTCTCCGCGCGTAGAGGTTCCCCGTGCCATAATGGCAGTCACCGGGATGGCAGCCGCCCACGAGGACCCCGTCCGCACCGAGCTGGAAGCCCCGGATGATAAAGGAAGGGTTAATCCGGCTGGAACACATGACACGGATGAGCCTCAGATTCTGCGGGTATTTGAGCCTCGTGGTACCCGCCAGGTCCGCACCGGTGTATGTACACCAGTTACAGGCAATGCCGAGAATCTTGGGTTCAAAACTCATGGTGATCTCCTTTGCGCTGAACGCTCTACATCTCCATTTCCATCAGGCCTTCCATTTCCGCCATGATCTGGTCATTGGTGAAATGCCGGGCGATGATGGCCGAGGTCGGGCAGGAGGCCGCACAGAGCCCGCAGCCCTTGCAGAGGGCCTCGTTGATTTCAGAAATACCCTTCTCGACATTCATCTGAGGCGCGCCGTAGGGACAGACGTTCACGCAGTTCATGCAGCCGCTGCACGCTGCGGGATTGACAACGGCTGTGGCCGCCTCGAGTTCCATCTTCGCCTTCGTCACAACCGTCAGGGCCTCGGCTGCCGCACCCAGCGCCTGCGAGACCGTGTCGGGGATGTCCTTGGGAAACTGGCAGGCCCCCGCGATGAAGACACCATCCGTCATCGTGGAAAGCGGCGCCAGCTTCGGGTGCCTCTCCATGAGAAACCCGTACTTGTCCGTGCTCAGGTTGAGGAGCCGCGCCACATCCTTCGCGTCGTGGCGGGGTTTCATGGCCGGCGAGAGCACGACCATGTCGACGGGGATCCGCATGAACTGACCGGCAAGGGTGTCGTCCACCTCGACAATGAGCTTCCCGGCTTCCTCGGGATTTTCCTTGTTCTCCGTCACGCGGGCCGCCTTGCCCCGCACGAACTTCACGTCCTCCTCGAGGAGCCTCGAGTAGAATTCCTCGTAGGCCTTCCCCGGGGCCCGCATGTCGATGTAGAGCTGGTAGATGTTCGCCTCGGTTTTCTCCTTGAAGAGGTGTGCGAACTTCAGCGAGTACATGCAGCAGACGCGGCTGCAGTGCTCGAAGTTGTTCTTGTCGCGGCTGCCGATACAGTGCAGGATGGCCACGCTGCGGGGAGCGGTCTTCATGTCCCGCATGACCACCTTGCCCCCCGTCGGGCCGGCGGCGTTGAAGATCCGTTCGACCTCGAGGGAATGGAACACCCCGGGATATTTGCCGTAGCCATACTGCACGAGCGGCTTCGTGTCCATGAGGTCGTAGCCCGTGGCCACGATGATGGCGCCGACCTTGATCTCCACGAATTTGTCTTCCTGCTCGAAGTCGACGGCACCCTGCTCGCAGACCTTTTTGCAGAGCTGGCACTTGCCCGTCTTGAAGAAGACGCAGGACCCGCGGTCGATCACCGGCTTCTGGGGGACGGCCTGCGGGAAGGGGATGTAAACGGCTTTTCTTCTCACGAGACCCTCGTCAAACTCGGCCATGGCCTTGCCGGGGCACTTCTCCATACAGGCGTGGCAGGCGTTACACTTTTCGTGGTCGATATAGCGGGCTTTCTGCTTTACGGTGACGGTGAAATTGCCGACGAAGCCCTTCACCTCTGTCACCTCGCAGTAAGTCATGAGATCGATGTTGGCGTGCTGGTTGACGGCATCCATCTTGGGGGTCAGGATGCAGGCCGAGCAGTCCAGGGTCGGGAAGGTCTTGTCGAACTGGGCCATGTGGCCGCCGACCGAAGGGGTCCGCTCCACGAGGTAGACCTTCTTGCCCGCGTCCGCCACTTCCAGGGCCGCCTGGATGCCGGCGATGCCGCCACCGATGACCAGAACATCGGGGGTGACATCGATGAATCTCGACGTGAGCGGGTTGAGGAGCCTCGCCCGGTGCACGGCCCCGTTGATAAGGGCCTTGGCTTTCCGGGTTGCGACCTCCTCATCTTCCGTAACCCACGAGACGTGTTCGCGGATGTTGACGATGGACAGGAGGTACTGGTTCAGCCCCGCGTTCTCGATAACCTTGCGGAAGGTCTTCTCGTGCATGAGCGGCGAGCAGGCCGCGACGATCACCCGGTCCAGCCGGTGTTTCTTGATATCATTCTGAATGAGCTCCTGGCCCGGCGTCGAGCACATAAATTTATACTCCTCCGCCACCACCACGTCGGGCAGGGTCTTCGCAAATTCCACGACCTCCGGTACCCGGACGGTTTTGGCGATATTCAATCCGCAGTCGCAAACAAATACGCCGATTCTGCTCATAGGGACTCCTTATCCTTCAAGGCTTTCATAAAAAAGTTCCGTCACATCCTTCAGTTTGATCTTGTCCTCAGCATTCATGGTTCGGATGCTGTCATCGAGCATGGCGATGCAGTAAGGACATGACGTGGCGATGACGTTCGCACCTGTCGACAGCGCTTCTTCGATCCGCAGATCACTCAATCGCTCACCCTTGGCCCGCTCGACCCAGAGGCCGCCGCCGCCGCCACCGCAGCAGAAGCTCTGTTCACGAATCCTCTCCATCTCCACAAATTCGATACCCGGCAGGGCCTTCAGCACCTCGCGGGGCGCGTCATAGATGCCGTTGTGCCTCCCCAGGTAGCAGGGGTCGTGGTAGGTGACCTTGAGGCCGCCGAAATCCTTCTTGGGAAGCAGCTTCCCTGACTTGATGAGACCGGCGATCAGTTCGGTGAAGTGAACAATATCGTAATCCTCCTCGTACTCCTTCTTGAAGGCCTGGTAGCAGTGAGGGGAGATGGTGACCATCTTTTTAATTCCCTTGGCACCGAAGATGCCCCGGTTTTTTGTTTTCAGCTTCTCAAAGAGTTCCAGGTCCCCGACCTTCCGAAGGCTCTCGCCGCAGCAATTGACGTCCGTCCCGGGAAGCCCCCAGCTGAGGCCGGCCCTGTTCATGATCTCCGCCGTGGCCCTGGCCACCAGCACATTTCTCGGGTCATAGCAGTCGGTGCAGCAGGTGAAGTAGAGATATTCCATGCCTTCCGCGTAGAGGGGGTATTTCCCCTGGGCCCAGTCGTTTCTTTTTTCCGCATCACCGGACCAAGGATTGCCGCGCGCCTGGAGGCTCCCTACAAAGGCCCGAAGGCTCTGGGGCAGCATGCCGCCGCCGGCATAGACGCTCCGGACGGCCCTCACGAGGTCGATGATTTCAACCCCGCGGGGGCAGCGGTCGACGCAGAACTTGCACGTCGAGCATCCCCACATGTGCTCTTCGATCCCCTCGAGGCCGAGCTGGCTCAACCTGACGAGCTTCCGGATGTTGAACTCCGTGATGGGCGTCCACGGGCACGTTCCACTGCATGTCGCACACTGGTAGCACTTCTTCAGTGCTTCCCCGCCTGCCTCTGTAATGGCCTGTGACATCTCAAGATAGGGTATTACCGCATGAGACATTTTTTTCTCCTCTGTTTCAACACTCTGGAATCCTCAGATCCAGGGATTCAGTAAGCAATTTTCGGCATGCTGCGAAATATCGCGGCATGTTGGATGGGCGTTTTACGCAAATGAACCGGATGAGAATCCGGCTTTGATTTGAATTGAATTTGTTGTTCGAAATTGCCATCCCGAATATAAATCCGCGTGACGACTATCAAAACTTCCCCTTTCTGTCAAGCCTTATTTGGTCACTTATTCCAGAATTAATTTAAAGACTTGAACGCTTTTTGTCAAAGGCGTGATGCGACGTGTCGAGAAGGCTCCCCGAAGGCATCTACGGGGCGATAAAAAGGCTTCCAAAAACGGATATTCATGCCTCCCCGCCCGAACGACCCGCGGCTTTCTGGATCTCCTTCCAGAGGGCGTCCCGTCCTTCACCCGTTCTGGCCGAAAAAAGAATGAGGCCCTCATCCCCGGAGATGCACAGGCGGGCATGGATGGACTGCCGCTGGTTTCGCCTTTGGTTTCCAGAAAGTTTATCCGCCTTCGTCAGAACGAAAAGCTGCCGGATATGGTGGTGCGAAAGCCACTCGGCAAGTGCGACATCGTCCCCGGAAGGATCCCGCCGGATGTCCAGGATCACGACAACAAGCACAAGGTTCGGCCGGCCTTGCAGATAACGCTCCACCATGGGCCTCCAGCTTTTTCGTGTTTCGGCCGAGACCTTTGCGTATCCGTATCCCGGAAGATCGACGAAAGAAAAACGATGATTGATGTCATAGAAATGGATCAGGCGGGTCTTCCCGGGTGTACCACTTGTCTGAGCGAGCTTCTTTCGATGGACCAGGGTATTGATCAGGGAAGATTTGCCGACGTTGGATCGACCGGCAAAGGCTACTTCCGGAAGCGCGGGCTCCGGGAACTGGTCGGGCTTTGCAGCCGCCTTGATGTATTCGGCCGAAGTGATTTTCATGGAGGACCTGGAATAATGGAGTAATGGAATACTGGAATAATGGATCCCAATATTCCACCATTCCAATACCCCAGTCGAGACTTGCGATTCCGGCTACAGCCAGGGTAAAAATTACTTGCCTAAAGGTGCCGCACCAACGTTACTCGAAACTGATCCTGTACTTTTCCAGCTTCCTCTCCAGCGTGGGCCTGGAAATCCCCAGGGCCTCGCAGATCTCACCCTTGTTTTTCCCAATGATGGAAATGACCTTCCGGATATGCCGTTCCTCCACCTCGTCAAGGGTCAGGACCTTTCCGCCTTCCTGAGACCGAATCACATCCCGCTCCCCGACCGCTCCCCCCATCTGCGCCTGTGCGTAGCTGCCGAGCAAATCCGGGAAGTCGGCAACACCGAGAATCTGTCCCTTCGCCACGACGACGGCCCGTACGAGGAGGTTTTCCAGTTCCCGCACATTTCCCGGCCAGGGGTACTTGAGAAAGATCTCCATCATCTCCTTGGACACCCCCACCACATTTTTGTGCAGGTCTCGGTTAATCTTTTTGAGAAGGTAATCGATCAGAATTGGGATATCCTCCCTCCGCTCCCGCAGGGGCGGGATGTGAATCGTCACGATATTCAGCCGATAGTAGAGGTCATCCCTGAACTTACCATCTTTGACCAGGCCCTTGAGGTCCTTATTCGTGGCCGCAATGATCCTTGCCCGGACCTTCACCTTGTCCTTTCCGCCCACGCGCTCGAATTCGAGTTCCTGAAGGACGCGAAGGAGCTTTGCCTGGAGGTTAAAGGACATCTCGCTGATTTCGTCGAGGAAGACTGTCCCGTTTCCCGCCAGTTCGAACTTCCCGAGCTTTCGGTTGATGGCGCCGGTGAAGGATCCCTTTTCGTGCCCGAAGAGCTCCGATTCAAGGAGGGTCTCCACGATGGCGGAGCAGTTGACGGCGATGTACGGATCGTTCTTGGCCGTATTGTTGTGGATAACCTTGGCGATGAGTTCCTTTCCCGTTCCGCTCTCCCCCTCGATGAGAACCGTGGTCTTGCTCTGGGATACGACACCGATCGTCTTGAAAATCTCGCCCATGGCCTTTCCGGTACCGATGATGTCCCCCACCTTGAAATCCCTGGAGGGTTCCGTGAGCAGACCATCGATCTTCTTTTCCGTCGCGATGGTTTTCAGGGCCTTCTGCAGCGAAATCTCGAGCTCGTCGATGTTGATGGGCTTGTGGATGTAATCAAAGGCCCCCTCTTTCATGGCCCGGATGGTCGTGTCCATATCGTGGTGGGCCGTGATCATGATCACCTTGACGTCTTCGTCATCTTCCTTGAGATCCTCGAGAACCGTGAAGCCGTCGATATCAGGCAGGCGGATATCCAGGATGATCACATCCGGGGAGGTTTGAACAGCCTTGTTCAGACCTTCCGTCCCCGTGAAGGCCGTGTGGACCTCATACCCTTCCTCGGACAGATAGAGCTGCAACGTTTCACAAATGGAACGGTCATCATCGATGACGAGAATTGTGGCTTTGGCCATGAAGCCTCCCCCCCCCAAAAAGAGATTCTCTCAGGCAGACCCGGACTCAGGACTGCTTCACCGGTAGGGTGATCGTCACTTTTGTCCCTGCACCTCTCTTGCTCGTTATTCCAACGATCCCGCTGTGGAGATCGACAATTTTTTTCACCTGGGAGAGTCCCAGCCCCGTACCGTAATTCTTCGTCGTGAAGAAAGGGTTGAAGATATGGGGAAGGACGTTCTCCTCAATGCCTGCACCGTTATCGGCGACCTCGATGGACACGGATTTTCCGTAGCCGTCTATTAATCTGGACGATATGGAAAGCACCCCGCCCGCTTCCATGGCATCAATGGCGTTCAGATAGAGGTTCAGAAAGGCCTGTTTGAGCATCGCTGAATCAAACAGCAGAGGAGGAATTTTGTCATCAAACCGGTTGTCGATCCGGATGTGCTTATCGGCAATTTCCTTTTCTGCCAGATTCAGGGAATACTTCAGAAACTGATTGATGTCGCCCTGGGTCATCTCGGGCTCCGCGGGCCGTGCGAAGACCAGAATATCACTGACGAGCTTCTCCAGGTGTTCGACCTCTCTCTGAGCAATCCGAAACCGCTTCAGGTCATTGCCCTGGGGGTTCATCCGTTTTTCCAGGATCTGCAACGACATCTTGATCGAGGAGAGCGGATTCCTCACCTCGTGGGCAATGCCCGCGGAGAGCTGCCCCACGGCGGCCAGTTTCTGACTGTCATAGAATTTTTGCTCGAGGTCCTTGAAGTCCGTGATGTCCCGCTGCACGATGATGAAACGATTGGTACCCTTGATGGGTCTTGCCGTGATCAGTAGGTCCCGCTTCGACCCATCCTTGTCCGAGACCTGAATCTCGAAGGGTTTGTAGATGCCTCGTTTGATCTCCGCCCAGCGTTCCAGGAGATACGCCCGACGCTCCGGATCCACCAATTCCGAAAAATGCCGGCCCTTCATTTTTCCGGTATCGAAATCGCGGCTCACGTAATGGATGATGCCGTCGCTTGCCAGATCGAAAATCCGGTCCGGAGAGCTGTCGAGGATGGACTGGAGATAGTTGTACAGGTTTTCGATATCCTTCCGCAGGGTGATGTTCTCATCCAGTTCATTTCTGAGGGTCTCGGCGTACTCTTTGAGGTTGAGCTCCATCTCCCGCTCCCGGGTGACATCCTGAAGCGTCTCGATGGCCGCGATGATCTCCCCCTTCTCGTCGTAGATCGGTGCGGCCAGAAAATACAGGTGACGCCGCTTCCTCCCCCCCAGCGTCTCGTAGAAATCGCTCGCCTCGTAGGCCCCCTCGATGACCGAGGATTGATGAACCTGCTTCTTGCCGTAATACTTCTCCAGGCCCTGAACGTCCCGGTCCACGATGAGATCGGCAATCACGGGGCGCTTCTCCGCGTAGAAGGGTCTGTACTGCCCGTCCGTACCGATCATCTCCCCCGCCCTGAAGCCTGTCAGCTCCTCGCAGGCCCGGTTCCACAGGATGATCCGGTGATTCCGGTCGATGACAAAGATCGGGATGGGCGAACCCTCGATGATCCCCTCAATGGTGCTTCGCAGCTGGACATTCTTTTCGAGCTCTCCTTTGAGGCTCTCGGCATGTTCCTTGAGGGAAAGCTCCATCTCCCGCTCCCGGGTGACATCCTGAAGCGTCTCGATGGCCGCGATGATCTCCCCCTTCTCGTCATAGATCGGTGTCGCCAGAAAATACAGGTGACGTCGCTTCCCCCCCAGGTTTTCGTAGAAATCGCTCGCCTCGTAAGCCCCCTCGATGACCGATGACTTGACGACTTTATCCCCATAATACTTTTTCAGACCCTCGATATCGTTGTTCACGATGAGGTCCGCGATCACGGGGCGCTTCTCTCCGTAAAAAGGCAGGTACTGCCCGTCCGTGCCGATCATCTCCCCCGCCCTGAAGCCTGTCAGCTCCTCGCAGGCCCGGTTCCACAGGATGATCCGGTGATTCCGGTCGATGACAAAGATCGGGATGGGTGTCCCCTCGATGATCCCCTCGATGGTCTTGCTCAACCGGATGTTCCGGTCCAGTTCAATTTTCAGCGTTTCAGCGTATTCCTTGAGGGAAAGCTCCATCTCCCGCTCCCGGGTGACATCCTGAAGCGTCTCGATGGCCGCGATGATCTCCCCCTTCTCGTCATAGATCGGTGCGGCCAGAAAATACAGGTGACGCCGCTTCCCCCCCAGGTTTTCGTAGAAATCGCTCGCCTCGTAGGCCCCCTCGATGACCGAAGATTGATGAACCTGCTTCTTGCCGTAGTACTTCCCCAGGCCCTGAACGTCCCGGTCCACGATGAGATCGGCAATCACGGGGCGCTTCTCCGCGTAGAAGGGTCTGTACTGCCCGTCCGTACCGATCATCTCCCCCGCCCTGAAGCCCGTCAGCTCCTCACAGGCCCGGTTCCACAGGATAATCCGGTGATTCCGGTCGATGACAAAGATCGGGATGGGCGAACCTTCCAGGATACTCTCCACCGAGAGCATCGTGTCTTTGAAAACTTTTTTCTTTGAGCCTCCGGCTCTTGCTCCGGTCACGAATCGTCTTCCTCTTCGCCTTTTTTCCGCCTGATCCTCCGCTCTTCAATGGCGCAGACCACATAGACCGCTATGGCTGATCCCAGAGAAATGATCAGCTTGTAGAGTCCGCTCTGGATCCCAAGAACCTTGTCACAGATGAGCCACATGACAAGATAGGTTACAGCAGTCAACAGCTCCTGCATACCCAGACTCCTTGAATGGCAGGGGTTAACCCGACCTTTTTATCCCCTATCATAACTTCCTGCAGACCTATAGCTTTCTCATACAAATATTTCAATGAAAAACAATTCTTGCAACTATTCGCTTTGTCTTCGGGGCAAAATACAATCTCCAGGGTAAAGATCGTATCATAAATGGTATTAAAAAACTTAAGATTTCTAAGGTGATACCTATTTTAATGCCTGGATCGGTATTCCATATGCACTTTTTTTACAGTCAAATATCCAGAACTCTTATTAGACGATTCGTTAAATTGGAGCTACAAATTGAAAGAAACGTTAAATCAAACAGGTCTTACGGCAACGCAGTGCATACGGGACAATCTAGTGATAAAGCATATTTTTTGATGGTTTACAGTGAAGAACTTCCATTGAAAATCCGTGGCATATCGATTGCAGCGACCGTTGCGGTTTTGCAAATATTTCCCTTTTATTTGGCAAGCATTTGTGCTACCAAGGAGGGCACCGATTTTCAATAATGATTGAAAGGAGAAGGAAAATGTTAAAGAAATTAGTTACTAAGCTCTTAACCGTACTTACAACAATGTCCGTGGCGGTGCTGACGTCCCCGATGGTATGTGCGGCGCAAGCTCTCCCGAAGGGTGAGACCTCCGATAAGGTGATCTTCGCTGTCGGCGGGATGATTGCTGCAGGGCTGAGTGTTGGTCTCGGTGCATTCGGTGCGGGTCTCGGAATCGGAACAGCCGCCAACGGCGCCTGCGTGGCCGTCGGCAGAAACCCCGGCGTGCAAGGCAAGATCATGACAACAATGCTGGTCGGCATGGCAATGGCGGAGTCCTGCGTTATCTACGCTCTGGTTATCTCCCTTGTTATTCTTTATGCGAACCCCTTTACCGCCCTCATCACGGGCTAAAACACTCGCAAAAAAAATAACACAATGAGGGGGAAAAAATGACCGAAAAGAAACAAGATAAGCAGTTCTTCTCTGTAGGAAGGGTTTTCTTCCTGCTTATCGTCATTCCCCTATCGTTAGTGGCTTTTCTCATTGCCAATGGCATCTTCAAAGTGGGGGATACAGCGAGAGAACGTGCCGTAAGCGTTCTGGACCAAAAATCCCAGGAGGAAATCAAGATCCGTGCGATCAATACGGCAGATGAGGTGGCGAGCTTCCTGAAAGAAAGGGAAAATGACATTCTCGTCGCAACTGTCCTGCCGGCAACAGAGTCAGCGTATAAAACCTTCGCAATGAAAACCAAGGGCGTCTGGATCAAGAAAGACAACAAGATCCAGCAAATCGACATGCCTCTGTATGTCGAAATGGCCCTGGTGGACAAATCGGGAAACGAGCTGATCAAGATCCGAAACGGGGAGATTGCTCCGAAGGCCAAGCTCGTGAACGTGAGCAATCCTGCGAATACCCTTTACAAGTCCGAAGACTACTTCTCCAAGGCCATCGCCCTGAACAGGGGAGAGGTTTATGTGTCCCGTGTCACCGGTTGGTACGTGAGCAAGCCCGACTTCGAAAAAGGAAAGCGATACAGCGGTGTTATCCGGTTTGCAACACCGGTCTTCGACAAGAGCGGTGTATCGGGTATTGTGGTCATGGCCCTTGATATGCGGCATCTGGCAGCCTATACAGACCATGTCGTCCCGACCCAGTCCGAGCGGGTTTTCGAGGCCGATGCGGCAACGGGCAACTATGCCTACATGGTGGATAATCAGGGATTCGTCATTTCCCACCCCAATGACTACCACATTGAGGGGCTGTACCCGAGCGGCAGGCCCGTTCCGCCTCTGACGAAGGAGACGGCCGATGCGCAGATCAAGAGGGGTGAAGAGGTCCTGAACCTCAATCTCCTTGCTTTTATGGACCCCAAGCTCCCGGCGATCACCGCGGATGCGGCGGCCGGAAAAACGGGGCTTATGTCCTATACCTTTGCCGGCCATACGAAGTTCGTGGCCTACGCCCCGGTCAAATACTTCTCCAGGAATTATCCCAAGCCTGCTGGCTTCGGCTGGATCGGGATGGGCGTGGACGTCGAAAAGTTTAACGAGATGGTCGTGGCCGCATCCAAGAAGATCGATCAGGAAGTGAAGTCCTGGACGACGGCGATAGTCGTCATCATCATTGCTTCCATGATCCTTCTCTTCGGTATTGCGGCGCTCCTTGCCAAAGGTATTTCCAGATCGATCGAAAAAGAGGTGCCCGAGGGAGCCGTCCCCTTAGAACACTACGACGAGGACGAGGAAGAGGAGGATAAATAAGACAAGCCCGACCATACAGGGTCGCAAGGGGGCCCCGGCAGTCTGCCGCGGCCCCCTTTTTGCCCTCTGCGTGCCGACCCGGCAGTAGGGGTTCTGTGCACTCACCGCATGAAATATCTCAAAGTTTTCATTGACAAATTGCTTTTTAATTGTATCCTTACAGACTTTGACATTGCCCGTTGAATACTTATATTAACGCCAGCAGTACATGGCGATGAGAAGGAACCGGCCTAAACACCTTTAATTTCAAGAAAATGGATGGTGCCATGACTCTGAAACAGAAAATAGACGCGGAAATGGTTGCGGCAGCGAAGGCGAAGGACAAAATCAAACTCTCTGCGATCCGGATGATCAAAACGGCGCTGCACAACAAGGAAATCGACGCGAAGAGAGAGCTCAGTGAAGCGGAGATTATTCAGGTTTTGTCCTCCGTCGCCAAGCAGCGCAAGGAGTCCATTGAGCAATTCAGGTCGGGTGGCCGGCTGGACCTTGTGGAGAACGAGGAGGCGGAGCTCAGAACCGTCCAGTCCTTCATGCCCCAGCAGATGTCCGCTGCAGAAATCGAGGTGGAGGTTGCCAAGGCTATCGGCGAGGCAGGCGCCACCAGCGTGAAAGACATGGGAAAGGTCATGAAGGTCCTGATGCCCCGGATTACGGGAAAGGCTGACGGGAAGACAGTGAGCGACATGGTCAAGGCCAAGTTGTCATCCTGAACCGTTATGCCGCGATGATTGCATAATCCTAAAAAGATATGGCCGTCTCCTTGATCAAGAACCCCTGCTGTATCCCATAACCCCTTGAGCATTTCCGCGGTTTCTGGACTTGCGCATCCGATTCCTCATCGACAAGGGTTCATTGCTATCCTTAAAAAGGAAAAAGTCTTGAAGGGTTCTATCCCCGAAAGCAAGATTGAAGAAATAAGACAAAGAGCGGATATTGTCGGACTGATATCGGAATACGTGGCCCTGAAGAAGGCAGGCAGGAATCATGTCGGCTCCTGCCCCTTTCACAAGGAAAAGACTCCTTCTTTTACTGTCAACTCCGAGAAACAAATTTTTTACTGTTTCGGATGCGGTCAGGGAGGCAATGTGTACGCCTTCCTGATGAAAATCAATAATATGACCTTCCCCGAGGCCGTAAGGCACCTGGCGGGCAAGTTGGGCATTGTGCTGCCCAGAACGTTTTCCGACGAAGAGGAAAAGCGTCGCTCCGGCCTGAAACAGGAACTGTACCGGGTCAACACTGTGGCGAGAGACTATTTCGCCCATCAGCTCTTTTCCGACGGTGGGAAAAACGGCCGGGAATACCTCCGGAAGAGAGAGATCCGGGAGGCGGTGGTCCGGGAGTTCAAGCTCGGTTATGCCCCACCGGCCTGGCGGTATCTCCGTGACTTTTTCCAGAGGCAGGGTACGGCTCTTTCGCTTGTCGAGAAATCGGGCCTCATCATTTCCAAGGAGAAAGGCGACTATTATGACCGGTTCAGGGGGCGGCTGATCTTCCCTATCGAGGATATTCAGGGAAACGTGGTTGCGTTTGGCGGGAGGATCATCGGCGAGGGGGAACCGAAATACCTCAATTCACCCGAGTCACCCGTTTACATCAAGGGGAACAACCTCTATGGCTTGAGTCGAAGCCGCGATGATATCCGAAAGGCCGACGGCGTCATTGTCGTGGAAGGTTACTTTGATTTTCTCTCCCTCTGGAATGCGGGAATCCGAAATGTCGTTGCGACACTGGGAACGGCACTGACGACCCATCACGCCGATCTGATCAAGCGCTACACGAAAAACGTCTTCACGCTTTTCGATCCCGATCAGGGGGGGAAAAAAGCCCTGGAGCGAAGCATCAGCCTCTTTCTCGGCAGAAACATGCACGCCAGGGTTGTCGTTCTGCCCGAAGGCCGGGATCCGGACGCCTTTGTCAGATCCTCGGGCCGGAAGGCCCTGGAGGATGTATTGTCCGCCGCCCGATCGGCCGTCGATTATTACATCGACGAAATGATCGGCATCAAGACGACCCTGGAGGAGAACCTTGCCTCCCTGCGGGAGGCTATCCCCTTCATGGCACAGATCGATGACCCCGTTGAGAGAAACCTGTTTATCAAGCGGGTCTCGGAGAGGCTTCAAATCGACCAGGCGCTCTTAAAAAAGGAGGTCGGCAAAGCCCTGAGCGCGGACGGGGAACCGGCCGCAAGCAATGCTCCACGGCAGGAGCGAGCGGCAGTGGATCTGGTGGAGCTCAGCCTCATCTACATGATGGTGGAGAAACCCGCCAGGATCGACCAGGCCCGAGAGCACCGAATTCTGGATTTTTTCGCGAGCAGGGAACTGAGAAGACTCGGTCAGTCACTGGAAGAGCTCCGGCAGGCGCATAAAAAGGTCGGCGTGGCCGACTTTATAGAAGGCCTCGATAACGGTGCCACCAAGAGAAAGCTTTTGGAATATGCCTTCGCAGACAAGGACACCGACGAAAAAATCTCAGAGCGGGTTTTCGTTGATACTGTCAAGAAGGTGAAAGCTCGATGGTACAGAGAAAAACATAAGGAATTGAAGACGAAACTCATCCGGGCCCAGGAGCAGGGTGATGAAGATTTGTGCAATCAACTCCTGAAAGAGAAAGAGAGGCTTCTCAATGAACAAAAGGCGTTATAAAGAAGGAACGCACCACAGCGAGAGGAAAATAACCAAGGAAATCCAATCCGACGAGGTCAAGAAACTCATTTCCCTCGGCGAAGAAAAGGGTTTTTTAACCTATGACGATGTGAACGAAATGCTCCCGTCCGAGATCGTCTCCTCGGACCAGATCGAAGAGATTTTCATGCTCTTCGGCGAGAAGAACATCGACATCATAGACACCGATAAGGGCGACAAGATCGTTCTCAAGAAGACCGTCGACGAGGTGACCGTAACGAAAGAGGACGAAGAGGAGGAACTGCTCGCCCTGCTTCCGATCGTCAGCAAGACCGGCGACCCGGTAAAGATGTATCTCCGGGAAATGGGCCTGGTCTCTCTCCTGAATCGTGAAGAGGAAGTCGAAATCGCCAAGCGGATAGAGCAAGGTGAAAAAGAAATACAGGATGCCATTTTCAGCATTCTGTGCACGACGAAGGATATTGTCAGGATGGGGCAGGAGCTCAGGAGCGGGGACCTGCGGATCAAGACGATCGTGGACAGCCTGGAAGACGAGGACGGTTTTGTCGAGGAGGATATCCACAGCGAACGGGTGTCGAAAATCATCGACAGGATTACTCAGCTGGACAGGCAAAACGAACGCGGCCGCAACAGCCTGAAGGACAAAAAGCTGAGCGAGAAGCGAAAAAAGGAAATCACGGCCAGGATGGCTAAAAACACCGAGACGATCATCGGCCTCTGCAAGGAGATCAACTTCAGCAAGAAGCGCTCCAACCGGATGGTCCAGAAACTCAAGGATCTCCTGACGGAGGCCGGAAGGGCCGAGACATCGATCAGCATGGTGCGCAGACGTACCGGAGGTATCCCGATCAAAGACCTGGAGAAATATTTCGCTCAGGCCAGAAAGAGTAAGTCCGATGAAAGGGCCGTCGTCCGGAAAACGGGCATCTCGATCAACAGGCTGAAGAATTACGAGGAGCGCATGAAGGAGTCCCGGAAGATCTTCAGGCGGGTGCACGACGAAACCGGATTGCCCCTTCAGAACCTCCGGAGGATTGTCGCCACCATCGAGGGGGGCGAAAGGAAGGCAAACCAGGCCAAGCGCAAGCTGGTGGAGGCCAATCTTCGTCTCGTGGTGAGCATCGCCAAGAAGTACACCAACCGGGGTCTGCAGTTCCTGGATCTGATCCAGGAAGGAAACATCGGTCTCATGAAAGCGGTGGATAAGTTCGAATATCAGCGGGGCTATAAATTCTCTACTTACGCCACCTGGTGGATCCGGCAGGCCATTACCAGGGCCATTGCCGATCAGGCCCGGACGATCCGAATCCCCGTACACATGATCGAAACCATCAACAAGCTGATCCGGACATCCCGTTACCTCGTGCAGGAACTCGGGCGGGAACCCTCACCGGAGGAAATTGCCGCCAAGATGGAATTCCCGCTGGAGAAAGTCCGAAAAGTCCTCAAGATCGCCAAAGAACCTATTTCGCTTGAAACACCCATCGGAGAGGAAGAAGACAGTCACCTGGGGGACTTCATCGAGGACAAGAAGATCATTTCCCCCTCCGAGGCGGCCATCAGCATGGACCTGGCAGAACAGACGAGAAAGATCCTCTCCACGCTGACGCCCAGGGAGGAAAAGGTCCTCCGGATGCGTTTCGGAATTGGTGAGCGCGTGGATTTCTTTATCGAGGAATCCTTGTTCGAGCTCGATATGACGATGGAACGGGCCCGACAGATTGAGGAAAACGTCCTGAAGAAACTGCGAAGCCCCGCCCGGCGCCGGGAACTCAAAAGTGTTGCCAAATAAAAAACTTGACAAAAGAGATCAATCCATATAAGAAGTAACACTTAAAGCATTGATATTTAAAGACTTTGAGCTTTTTTTACAGGGCCCATAGCTCAATTGGAAGAGCCACCGGCTCATAACCGGTAGGTCCCTGGTTCGAACCCAGGTGGGCCCACCAATTTTTTAAACCGGTCCGTCATCATGAGTCTCAAAATAACATCTGCAGCAATGGGATATTCGAGGGAAACGTCTCTCTCTTAAAAAAATGCACCCACCCGGTGCATTTTTTTTATGCCTCAATCGGACCTACAGGGGGTTACTTTGAAAAGACAGATTTTACTGCTTGTGGAACGCCAGAGACTCGACTCTGAAATCCGAAGACTCAGTTTCAAGAAAAAAGAGCTGCCGGATCAGATCTCGAAACAGGACGAAGAATTTCAGGCGGTCAGTCAGGGCGTGGACGAGGCCAGTAAGGCCTTTGATGCTTCTGTCAAGGCCCATCGGGATAAGGAAAGCGAACTCAAAGACGGCATCGATCGGCTCCGGAAAACCAAGGAACGACTCCTGGAAGTCAAGACGAACAAAGAATACCAGGCCATGCTCAAGGAAATCGAAACGGTCGAACAGAAAAACAGAGCGTTCGAAGACGAGATCCTCACCCTGCTCGAAAAAATGGACACCTTCAAAAAGGAACTCAGGGATCGCGAGAAAACGCTGGATGAACGCACGAAGCACTACGAGCGGGAAAAGAAGAAGACGGAGGAAGAACTCAGCTCCCTGGACAGGGAGATCCTCACCTGCCAGAAAGACCTCCAGGTCCTGAGCAGCGAAATCGAGCGCGATCTGGTAAAGAAATACGAGATGATCAAAAAGAGAAAAAACGGGCTGGCCGTGGTGCCGGTCGTCAAAGGGGTCTGTACCGGGTGTCACCTGAACATCCCGCCCCAGCTCTACAATGAGCTTCTGAAATCGGATCAAGTCATGTCCTGTCCTTACTGCAACCGGATCATTTACTGGGACGAGAAGAATTCCAATGGCGCATAGGGCTCTCTTGCTTTACACCGATGGCGCCTGCCGTGGGAATCCCGGCGTGGGGGGTGCAGGGGCCATCCTCGTCGACCAGAAAGGACACGTCGTCTGTTCCCTGAAGAAATTTCTCGGCCTCTGCACGAACAACGTCGCAGAATACAAGGCGCTCATTCTGGGCCTCGAGGCGGCTGTTGAGAGAAGACCGAAGAAACTGCACATCTTCCTCGACTCGGAACTTCTCGTCAAGCAGGTCGACGGCAGCTATCGGGTGAAGCACGAAAATCTCAAGCCCCTCATGGGAAAAGTGAGGGGCTTGCTTTCGTCCCTGGAGTCCTATACAATCCAACATATTAATCGCTCTGAAAACAAAAAGGCCGATGGACTGGCCAACGAAGCCATTGACGAGGCCTTTGAATCAGAGGGGCAATGAGTCCCCGGATCTTTGACAGCTTTACCGCATTTTAAAAAGTGCCGGAGTAGATCAGGTGATCGCTGGCCCCGGTTTAAGGGTGCCGGAGGAAAGTCCGAGCTCCGCAGGGCAGGATGGTCGCTAACGGCGACTGGGGGTGACCCTAAGGAAAGTGCCACAGAAAACATACCGCCCCGAGCTTTTCAAGGGGTAAGGGTGAAAAGGCGAGGTAAGAGCTCACCGCTCTCCGGGCGACCGGGGAGGCACGGCAAACCCCATCCGGAGCAAGACCAAATAGGAGAACGCGAAGAGTGGCCCGCTCGAGGTTCTCGGGTAAGGTCGCTTGAGGCAACAGGCAACTGTTGTCCCAGATTAATGATCACCATCTTTCGACGGGTGACCGGAGGGAGAGACAGAACTCGGCTTACGATCTACTCTGACACTTTCAAAAGTCATGGACCACAGGGGGGCGTGCTGGTCACGCCCCTCAATTGTTTAATAAGCAATATGAAAGCACGATATCTCAAACGCCTTCTCTTTTTTCCCCTGATCGCCTATCTGACCCTGGGCCTCGGTCTCGGCTCCCCGTGGAGCCCTCTGACGGGTTTTGCCTACGACGGGGACCGGACTCTGAACGACGCCGACAGTTATTTCAAGAGGGGTCTCTATCTGGAGGCCGTCGGTGCCTACCGGGAGGTGGCCTACCACGCCCCTTCGCGGGATCTGCAGGCCAGAGCCCTCATCCGGATGGGGGAAATTTACGGTCATTACCTGAACGATCCGGATTCAGCATCCAGGATGTTTATCCTGGTCAAAGAGAAATACGCCCAGAGCCCCGCACTGGCCGACGCCTACTTCTATTCCGGTATGCTGCTTTACGAAAAGGATGATTACCGGCAGGCACACCGGGAGTTTTCGGCCTATCTCGAAAAATTTCCGAAAGGTGAAAAAAGTGCACTGGCTGAATTCATGGCGGATGCCTGCCTGAATCCGCCGTCCCGTAAAGATCGGCAGACCGTGAAATCCCCCGCTTTTACACCGCCGGTCTTGGAGATTCGTGTTCTTCTGGAGGAAAATCGACCGGCGGTGAACCTCGGCCCCGCCTCGGGTTTAGACGTCACAACCCCCGGGGGCCGAAGCCTCATGAGGATTCCTTCGGGCCATCCCGCCGTGATCAGGATCAGCGACAGGCGGTTCATCATCAACGAAACACCCCTTTCAATGGATGAGCTGATCATCGTTCCCGAAGGCACGGGTACCTTCAAACTCGGCAACCGGGCGTACCGGGGCCGGCTCCAAATTAAAAAAAATCCCGCCGGAACGATGCATGCCATCAATATCCTCAAGCTCGAAGACTATCTCTACGGGGTCGTGCCACGGGAAATGCCATCGAACTGGTCGCTGGAGGCCCTGAAAGCCCAGGCCGTCGTATCGAGGACATACGCGATCTATCAGATGGAAAGAAACCGGATGAAGGACTACGACACCTGCAACACCACCTCATCCCAGGTCTACGGCGGTTGTATCGACGAACGGGCGGCTTCAAACCGGGCCGTCGATGAAACCCGGGGGAAAGTGCTGATGCATAACGGCAAGATCGCCCTTCCCTACTTTCACGCCAACAGCGGCGGCATCACGGAAGACGCGAAGAACGTCTGGCTCGTCGACATCCCCTACCTGAAAACCGTTCAGGACCCCTACAGCCTCCAGGCACCCCATACGGCCTGGTCCTATTATCTCAGTCTGGATGACATCCAAGTTGCCCTCGGCCGAAACGGCGTGAACGTGGGCCCGCTCCATGACGTGGAACCTTACGACACAAGCCCGTCCGGGAGGGTCAAAAGGGTGAGAATTTCCGGGAGCGCCGGCGAAAAGGTGCTGAACGCCAACCTCTTCCGGCTCCACACGGATCCCCGGCGTCTCAAGAGCACCCTTTTTACCGTTCGGCGTGATGGAAAGGGAGTCCGCTTTGAAGGAAAAGGCTCCGGCCACGGCGTCGGGATGAGCCAGTGGGGAGCCTATGTGATGGCCAGATCAGGGCAAACCTACCGGGATATCCTGAACCATTACTACCGGGGTCTGGAAATCCGTTAAGACATCCTGTTATTTCTTTTCCAAGGGCTTTCTGGAAGTCTTCCGGGCGGTTTTCTTGACGGCCTTTTTCGTTTTAGACCTGCCCGCCTTTCCGGCAGTCTTCTTCAGGGACTTCTTCGCCGCTTTCTTTACCATTTTCGCTGCCGCCTTTTTCATGACCTTCCTCACGGTCTTTTTCCCGAGAGCCTTCACCCGCTTCTGAAGACTCTTTTCCGTCTTCAGGATGTCCAAGGTCGTCTTGATGACCGTGTCGGAATTCAGGGACATGCTGTTGATGCCCGTTGCCACGAGGAATCGGGCGAATTCCGGGTAGTCGCTCGGCGCCTGACCGCAGATGCCGATTTTTTTCTTCATCTTTCTGGCCTTCGTGATGGCACCCCGCACCAGGGCCATGACCGCGTGATCCCTCTCGTCGAAGATATGGGCGACCTGGGCGGAGTCGCGATCGAGCCCGAGGGTCAGCTGCGTCAGGTCATTGGAACCGATGGAAAAACCGTCGAAGACCTTCCCGAACTCCTCGATCATCACGACATTACTAGGGATTTCGACCATCATGTAGATTTCCAGACCGTTCTCCCCCTGGACGAGTCTGTTTTTCTTCATGACATCGACCACCCTTCTACCCTCCTCCACGGTCCGGCAGAAAGGGATCATGAGCTTCACGTTGGTGAGGCCCATCTCGTTTCTCACCTTTCTCATGGCCCGGCACTCGAGGGCAAAACCGTCCCTGTAACGATCATCGTAGTAACGCGAGGCCCCCCTGAAGCCGATCATGGGGTTTTCCTCCACGGGCTCGAAGTAGGAGCCCCCGACAAGGTTCGCGTACTCGTTGCTCTTGAAGTCACTCATGCGGACGATGACATCTTTGGGGTAGAAGGCCGCTCCGATCTTGGCCACCCCCTGCGCGAGCCGGTCCACGAAGAAGTCGGCCTTGTTTGCGTATCCCCGCGTCAGGGTCTCGATCTCCTCCCTGACCTTCGGATCCGTAACCTTTTCGAACTGAATCAGCGCCATCGGGTGAATGCGGATGTAGTTGTTGATGATGAACTCCAGCCTCGCCAGCCCGACGCCATCGTTGGGAATGGAGGCCAGGTCAAAGGCGATCTCGGGGTTACCGACATTCATCATGATCCAGGTTTTCGGCCGGGCCATGTTCTTGAGACTCACCCGCTGGAGGTCGTACTTCAGGATCCCCTCGTAGACATTTCCCACCTCGCCTTCGGCGCAGGAGACGGTGGCCTCCTTGACATGCGCGAGGGCTTCCGTACCCCGTTTGGTGCCGACGATACAGGGAACGCCCAGTTCGCGGCTGACGATGGCGGCGTGACAGGTGCGGCCCCCTTTGTTCGTCACAATGGCCGCAGCGATCTTCATGATGGGCTCCCAGTCAGGGTCCGTCATGTCCGTGACGAGGACTTCTCCCCGCTTGAAGGCCTTGATCTGATCCGCACTCTCGATGACCTGCACGGGACCTACGCCGATCTTGGCGCCGACACTGGTGCCCGAAACGAGAGGCTTCTTTCTCTCGAGAAGCACAAAGTTTTCGAGAACCGTCAGATCTTTCTGGGACTGGACCGTCTCAGGTCTTGCCTGCAGGATGAAGAGCGCGCCCGTCTCGCCGTCCTTCCCCCACTCAATATCCATGGGCTTGAAGAACCCGGCCTCTTTGGAATAGTGACCTTCAATGATCACGGCCCAGCGCGCCAGGGTCAGGATCTCGTCATCCGTGAGACAGAACAGGTTTCTCTGCTCCTCCGATACGGGTACGATTTTGGTTGCCTCAGGGCCCCCGCCGGCGCCATAGATCATCTTGACTTCCTTGGAGCCCAGTTTTTTCTGGATGATCGGTCTGTATTTTTTTCGCAGGGTCGATTTGAAAACATAGAACTCATCGGGGTTCACGGTGCCCTGAACGATGGTTTCACCGAGGCCGTAGGAGCCCGTGATCAGGACAGCACCTTTAAAGCCTGTCTCGGTGTCGATAGAGAAGATCACGCCGGAGCAGGCCAGGTCGGATCGCACCATCTTCTGGACGCCGATGGAAAGAAAGACCGATTCGTGGTCGAATCCCTTGTCCACGCGGTAGGAGATGGCGCGGTCGGTGAAGAGAGAGGCGAAACATCTTTTGCAGGCATCGATGAGGGCCTCCTCCCCCCGCACGTTCAGAAAGGTCTCCTGCTGCCCGGCGAAGCTTGCGTCCGGAAGGTCCTCGGCTGTCGCTGAACTCCGGACGGCCACATCGGTATTCGGCCCGTATTCATCACAGAGTTTCTTGTAGGCATCCACAACGGCCCTCCGGAGGTCTTTGGGCAGTCTGGCGTTGTAGATGAGTGAGCGTATCTTCTTTCCCCGCTCGTTCAGGTTCTGTATGTCATGCGTGTCCAGGTCCGACAGGATCTTTTTCATTTCCCTTTGAATGCCTGCGGATTCCAGAAGGTAACGATAGGCTTTGGCCGTCACGGCGTATCCGTCGGGGATACGCACGCCCCTGGAGATCAGATTGCGTCTCATTTCGCCCAGGGAGGCGTTCTTGCCGCCCACCTCCTTGATGTCCTTCAGCTTGATGTCGTCAAACCATATCACCAGTTTATCCTGCTTCTTCATCACTACCTCCTGAAGCGTGTTATGTACTTGAAATCATTGAATATTTATTAAAATCACATTATCAATTTCATTCCCTGAAGTCAACGGAAAAGTACACCGCCATCAACCCATGGCGTCGGTGAGTTTCCTTCCTCCGAAGACATGCATGTGAAGGTGGAAGACAAGCTGACCGCCGTCGGGGTTCACGTTTATGGTTACACGAAACCCCTTCTCCGCGATGCCCTTTTCCCGGGCAATTTTCTGTGCGGCCCGGTACATCTCGCCGAGGATGTCCATTTTGTTTTCCTGCAAATCCATGAAGGTCGAAATGTGCTCCTTGGGAACAATCAGCACATGGACAGGCGCTACCGGATGGACATCGTTGAAAGCCACGATCTTGTCCGTTTCGAGGACCTTGCTTGCGGGGATATTCCCGCGGACAATCTTGCAGAAGATGCAATCCTTCATGTCAGTCCCTCCTTGAGATGGGTTCCCTCACACACGGGAGATTCGGGCCCTGCGGATGGCCTCTTCGAGGGACAGCGCCCCGGTATAGAGGGCCTTCCCGACGATCACCCCGATGACCCCGTCTTTTTCCACGGCGAGAAGCCTCTCGATATCGGCGATGCCTGACACACCCCCCGAAGCAATCACCGGTATGCGAATCGAACGGGCAAGGTCTGCCGTGGCCTCCACATTGACGCCCGTTTCCATCCCGTCCCGCCTGATATCCGTGTAGACAATGGCATCGACACCGGCATCCTCATACCCCCGCGCGATGTCCAGAACGGATGCGTCCGTGGCTTCCGTCCAGCCCTGCACGGCGGCCCTCCCGTCCCGCGCATCCAGGCCGAGGATAATCCGGCCGGGGTATTTTTGACAGGCCGCTTCAACGAATGAACGGTCACGATGCGCCGCCGTTCCGAGGATGACCCTGGACACACCCAGGTCGAGGTACCCCTCAACGGTTTTCATATCCCGGATCCCGCCGCCGACCTGCACGGGAACGAGTACCGCCTTTGCAACGGCCTCAATGATCCGCCAGTTTCTCGGGAAGCCTGACCGTGATCCATCCAGATCGACGATATGGATACGCTCGGCCCCCTTCCCCTGCCACTGCAAAGCCATCTCAACAGGAGAATCGGAATACACGGTGACTTTCTCGAAGTCGCCCTGCAGGAGCCGCACGCATTTGCCTTCCTGGATGTCAACTGCCGGTATGATGATCAAACGATTTGTTCCCGTGAGGATTCAAACTGACAAAAAAACTGCTTCTGCAACACCCCGCCTTCTGACCTTGATCTTTATCAATCAATACCCGGGTAAGAAGTTAGGATCTCGTCAACGCCCTCTTCAGCAAGTTCTCTTGCCGTGAGCCACCAGGGTTTCTTGAAAAAAATCGAAGCCTGAAAAAGATTTTCCGTGAGAGACTGCTGGGTCTTGTCGAAAATCTTTCCCCAGATCAAAGCCCCGTCTCTCACCCGGATGAGATAAACGCCAAAGGTAACCGACGCGGGTTGCTCCGCCGAAAGGGCGTAGCCCTTCCGCTCCCGGAAGCAGGACACATACCCGATCACCACGCCGTCGGCCTCCAGTTCCTTCCCGACTTTTCTCAGCTCTTCCGACGGCGTGTCTTTAAGGTCCTGGAGCGAAACCTGGCTGTAAACCGCCGCCACCCGATCCATGGGAATGACGGTCCATTGTCTGTGGGCACCGAATTTTTCCACAAAGACATCCTGGACAACCATCTCGGCATTCTGCGGAAGAACACAGGCCGGATAGATGGTCCCGCAGATGGGGCAACGAATAGCCCTGCTGCTCAAATCGTCCGGCACGAGTCTCTGGAAAGGAACGATGGCGATTCTTTTCAAAACCGCCTTCTCCGTGTCAGATGAAACTCTCAGCTGGTCTTTCTGGGACGCACAACCCGCCATGAAAATCATCAGGCAGATGAAGAGCGCCGCGGTCAATAAACGCTTCTTTTTGATAATGGGTTACCTCCAGTAAAGAAAGGAGAAACCCCGTCTGCATCAAGGGGCAGAAGGGGTTTAAATTCCTCTCATCGGTCAAACACCTGATTTCCTGTTGGGCGCCAGGCGTTAACGATAAGGATATTGAACGGCCGTTCAGAGACTCCCCTTGGTCGAGAGCACTCCCGTGACCTTCTGGTTGAAGCTCACAGCCTCGCTTAGCGCACGGGCAAAGGCCTTGAAGACGGACTCTGCGATATGGTGGTTATTCCTACCATACATGACATTGACGTGCAAGGTCATTCCACTGTGATCGGTCAGCGACTTGAAGAAATCCTTCAGGAGCGCGGGATCAAAGTCCCTGATTTTCTTGACGCCGAAATTGACCTTGAACACCAGATAGGGCCTCCCCGAAATGTCGAGGCTCGCCACACAGAGGCTCTCGTCCATGGGAACCGTTGCGGAACCGTAACGATTGATCTTTTCCTTCTTCCCGAGGGCCTCCCTGATCGCCGCCCCCAGGCAGATACCGATGTCCTCCACCAGGTGATGATAATCGACATCGATGTCCCCCCGGCTTTTGACCTTCAGGTCAAAAAACCCGTGCCTGGCCAGCAGGTTAAGCATGTGATCCAGAAAGGGAATCGTCGTTGAGATGTCTCCTTTCCCGGTGCCATCCAGACTCAGCTCGATGGTCACATTCGTCTCCGCGGTCTTCCTGGCGATCTTTGCCTTCCTCTTGGCCATCTCTTCGTTCCTTTCAGATAACTTTATTCAGGGAATATTCGATGATGCCCTCGGCGCCGGCCTCCTGAAGGAGGGGAATGAGCTCCCTTACGATGCTGCTGTCCACGACCGTCTCAATGGCATACCACTCCTCGTTGAAGAGGCCCGATATCGTGGGTGCCTTCAGGGAGGGCAAAAGGAGAACAACCCTGCCCAGGTTCTCCTTTGAGACGTTCATCTTGAGAACGACCTTCCCCATCGCCTGGAGGGAGCCTACGAGAAGAATCCTGATCTGCTCGATCTTTCTTTTTTTCCACGGATCGGCCCAGGCGTCCTTGTTGGCGATGAGCTGGGTGTTCGTCTTCATCAGTTCATGCACGACCCGAAGTTTATTCGCCCGGATGGTGCTTCCCGTTTCCGTCACCTCCACGATGGCATCGACAAGGCCTTCGACGACCTTGGCCTCCGTCGCCCCCCAGGAAAATTCCACCTGGACGTTGATCTTCCGCTCGGCAAAATATTTCTTCGTAAAGTTCACAAGCTCTGTCGAGATCTTCTTTCCCTGGAGGTCTTCGATTTTTTGAATGGGGGAATCTTCCCGCACGACCAGGACCCACCGGGCCTGCTTGGCCAGGACCTTGGAATAAACGAGGTCCTGAACCACCGCGATTTCCGATCCGTTTTCGAGGATCCAGTCCCGGCCCGTGAGCCCCAGATCCAGTGTCCCCGACTCGACGTATCTGGACATCTCCTGGGCGCGCACGAGGGTGCAGGAGAGCTCCTCGTCATCGACATCCGGGAAATAACTTCGATCATCATAGGTGATCCGCCACCCGGCTTTCTTGAAAAGGTCCACGGTGTATGCTTCGAGACTCCCCTTCGGTATACCCAACCGCAACTGCTTCATTTGTAGATGTCCTCCGGCTTTTTCACTTGCTTCCCGACAATCTCCTCCCCGTCACCCTTTACCCTCCGATAAAAACAGCTCCGGTATCCCGTGTGACACGCGGCTTCCCCGAGCTGCTCGACGATGAAGAGCACCGTATCATCATCGCAGTCGATGCGAATTTCCTTGATGAGCTGGAAATGACCTGACGTCTCCCCCTTCACCCACAGCGTATTCCTGGAGCGGCTCCAGTAGGTCGCCTTTCCCGTCTCGAGCGTCTTTCTCCAGGCCTCCCGGTTCATGTAGGCCAGCATCAGGACTTCATGGGTCTTGAAGTCCTGGACAATGACGGGGACAAGGCCTCCGCTTTTTTTGAAATCAGGCTCCACCATGACTGGTTTTCGAATCTCCCCCGGCTGGGAATCAAATACTTTCCACTCCAGTGAAAAGGTCCTGCGGGCGACTTTTGTCATCCCGAACCCGATGCCATCGACCCGCAGTAACTGCGGATATTATTTCAAGAATTTTCATTTATCAAGGATTATTTTCCTCGAATTTCATCTTGCCACCCCCCTCTTTTTGTGTTACTTACAGGCCGAATTATTTTCCAACTGACTTACGCTCTATAAGGAGGTAACACATATGTCCGTTTTGATTGGCGGCGGTGTAGCGGTTCTCTTCGGGCTGATCGGTCTCATCATCTGGTGGCGGGACTTCTTCGTTCTGCTCAAGGGCGGGATCCCGATTATGCTCCTTCTGGGTGGAGCGCTGGCTGTCTATGTGGGCATCGACGAACTCAGGGAAAAGGTCCGCGAGAGTCAGGAAAGGGAAAAGGAGGAACTGGACAAGGCCCGAACCGAGCTGGAAAAGGCAAAGGCTGAAGCGGATAAATACCGCGAAGAGCTTGAAAAGATGAAAGGTCCCCAGGGGTAAATGCAATTTCGCTGGCGACGCCAGGACGTCCTGGATCATTTCAGCACCCTAAAATAGCCTTGACAGGACAGGGAAAATAAAATAATCAGCATACCCTGTTCATGACAACATGCGAGGATCACTCAAAGGCCGTGAAAGAGAACCGTTTCATAGCATTAGAAATCCGTACCCTCCTTAAGACCTACGTGTATTGATGCCTGCTGTCCATCCCCCGGGTGGGCAAGCAGGCTTCCTAAGGAAATCCGCATCGTTTTCGCTTCTTTTTCCACCGCGACAAAAAGAATAACCGTGACATGAGTTAAATTCATGCATAAACCCATAATGAAATAAAATCTGAACAACCTTAAAAACAAGGAGGAAACATGAAAAGATCGAGATTCATAACCATGATGACGGTCCTCGCCGCGACGATCTTCATATTCACCGGCATCAGTCGCGCGGCGAACGAAGTCAAGTTGACCTACAGCATCTTCTTCCCGCCCACGCACGTCCAGGCCAAGGCCGGGGAGGCCTGGGCCAAGGAGATCGAAAAACGAACGAACGGGCAGGTCAAGATCACCGTCTTCCCCGGTGGGACGCTCACGCCGGCAGACCAGTGCTACGACGGCATCGTGAAAGGCATCTCCGACATCGGCATGTCCGCCTTCGCGTACACGAGGGGCCGCTTTCCCCTCATGGAGGCCCTGGATCTTCCCCTGGGATACCCGAACGGCTTCGTGGCCACACGGGTGGCGAATGACTTCCTGAAAGCGATGAAACCCAAGGTACTGGAAGACGTCAAGGTTCTGTACCTCCACGCCCACGGGCCGGGGCTCCTTCACACGAAGAAGCCTGTTAAAACTCTGGAAGATCTCAAGGGAATGAAGATCCGCTCGACGGGCTTCAGTGCGAAGGTCGTCGAGGCCCTCGGCGCCGTTCCCGTCGCCATGCCCCAGGGTGCGACCTATGAGTCCCTCCAGAAAGGCGTGGTCGAAGGGACCTTCAGTCCCATCGAGGTGCTGAAGGGATGGAAACAGGCCGAGGTCATCAAATTCACGACGGATTGCAGAGGTGTGGGCTACACGACCGCCTTCTTTGTGGCCATGAACCTGAAGAAGTGGAACGCGCTCCCGAAGGACATCCAGAAAATCTTCGAGGACGTGAGCCGGGAATGGACGGATGTCCACGGGAAGGCCTGGGACACCTCCGACGCCGACGGGCGGGCCTTTACGCTCGGCCTGGGAAACCAGGTGATTGAACTGTCGCCGAATGAAGCGGCCCGCTGGAAAAAAGCCGTGAGACCGACGATCAACGGGTACATCAAGGAAACGGAAGCGAAGGGCCTCCCGGCGAAAAAAGCCGTGAAAACGGCCGAGGATCTCATCACCAAGCACAGCAAGAAAAAGAAGTAGTGCGGGCACCGGCCGCGGTCCTCATCACGGGACCACGGCAATCGAACAGGGAAACAGGGGAAAGAGGATGCGCAGACTGGCGGGATGGATGGATGCCGCAGCCGCCCGGCTCAACTGGGCGGCGGCCGCTTCCATTGTGGCCATGATGCTCCTGACCGTGGCGGATGTGGTGCTTCGCCTTTTCAGGATGCCCATCCCCGGCACCTATGAGATGGTCGGCTTCCTGGGCGCCTTCATCATTGCCTTCTCGCTGGCCTACACCGCTTCCGAGAAGGGTCACATCACCGTTGATGTCCTGGTCCGGCTCTTTCCACGGAAAGTCCAGGCCTTCTTCGACGCTTTCAACGAACTTGCAGGGGCTGCTTTCTTCACTCTTATCGCCTTCGCCGGGATGAACGCCGCATCGGAAATCAAGAAAGCGGGAGAAGTTTCCCTGACGCTGGAACTCCCGATCCACTCCATCCTGTACGGCATCGCCGCCGGCTGCGCGCTCCTGGCACTGATTCTCCTGAGAGATTTTTTTGATTCGTTGAGACGGATGAGCAAATGACCCCGACGACGGCCGGCCTTCTCGGAATCTGCATACTCATGGGGCTCATGTTCCTGCGGATGCCCGTGGGTTTTACCATGGCCATCGTGGGCGTCGTCGGCTTCGCATCCCTGGTCACTTTCGACGCGGCCACGAGCATGGCCGTGAACGACATCTTCTCCGCCTTCGGCTCCTACAACCTCACCGTCATTCCGCTTTTTGTGTTCATGGGACAGGTGGCTTTCCACGCGGGGATCAGCAGTCGCCTCTTCCACGCAGCCTATAAAATCGTGGGGCACTGGCGGGGAGGGCTTGCCATGGCGACCATCGGGGCCTGCGCGGGTTTCGCCGCCATCTGCGGATCCACGAACGCCACGGCGGCGACGATGGCGTCCGTGGCCCTTCCCGAAATGAAGAAATACAATTACAAGCCCGAGCTCGCCACGGGCGTCATCGCCGCAGGGGGGAGCCTCGGAATCCTCATCCCGCCGAGCGTCATTTTCATCGTCTACGGCATCATGACAGAGCAATCCATCGGCAAGCTCTTCATCTCGGGGATTATCCCCGGGATCATTCTGTCCTTTTTCTTCTGCGCCGTCATCTGGATCTGGACTTATATCAAGCCCGATCTCGGACCGAGGGGACCGCAAACGACGTTCAGGGAAAAATTTCTCGCCCTGACGGGGGTCGCGGAGACTCTGCTGATCTTTTTTGCTGTCATCGGGGGGATGTTCATCGGTTTCTTTACGCCCACGGAGGCGGCAGCCGTGGGCGCCTTTGCCACGCTCGTTATCGCTGTTGCCGGCCGCAATCTCTCGTGGAGGGGTTTCGTCCAGTCCCTCGCCGAGACCACGCGAATCTCATGCATGATCCTCGTTATCGTCGCCGGTGCCACGATCTTCGGGCATTTCCTCGCCATCACGCGGATCCCCTTCGACATCGCGGGATGGATCGCCGACCTTCAATGGCCACCCTACGCCGTCATGATCATGATCATTCTGATCTATCTCATCGGCGGCTGCTTTCTCGACGCGCTGGCCCTCATCATGCTGACGGTCCCCATTTTCTACCCCGTGGTGCTCCAGATGGGGTACGACCCCATATGGTTCGGCGTCATCATCGTCCTCGTCACCCAGATGGGGGTGCTCACGCCTCCCGTCGGCGTCAACATCTACGTGGTGAGCGGCGTCGCCCGGGACGTGCCCCTCCATGTCATCTTCAGGGGGGCCCTGCCGCTGCTGCTGGCCATCATCCTTCTCGCCTTGATTCTCATTCCTTTTCCGGAAATCGCCCTGTGGCTGCCACGGCTCATGGATTGATGTCGGAACGGCACACGGCGGTTGACTTCAAATCTCAAATTCCCTAATATAAATACCAAGGGTTCAAAGAAAAACACCTTTCCGGAGGGCTTCATTGGTGATCGGGCCGCTATCGGTCATCGCGACGTCAGCGGCTTTTTGTATTCATAAGCGATTATGGTTGGAGGATACACGTGTTTTTTTTGGATGACATCGTTGTCATCATCGGGCTTTCCGCCGTCGTGCTCTACCTGTGCCACCGGCTTGATCTGCCCGCCATCGTGGGCTATCTCCTCACGGGTCTCCTGACCGGCCCTTACGGGTTCAGGCTGGTCGGCAACCTGGAGGCCGTGCAGAAGCTCGCCGAGATCGGTGTCGTCGCCCTGCTCTTCACGATCGGCCTCGAGTTCTCCTTCCGCAACCTCGTCCATTTGCGCCGGACCGCCCTGCTCGGCGGCACCCTGCAGGTCCTGCTGACCCTTCTCGTTACCGCTACGGTTTCCCAGGGCCTCGGACAGCCCCCGGCGCAGGCTGTTTTCATCGGGTTCCTGACGGCGCTGAGCAGCACGGCCATTGTCATGAAACTCCTCCAGGATCGCGCGGAGGTGGAAACCCCCCACGGCAGCAGCACCCTGGGAATCCTCATCTACCAGGATCTCATTGTCGTCCCGATGATGCTCCTGCTTCCCTTTCTCGGGGGGACGGTCCAGGGATCATCGGATGATCTGCTCCTCCTTCTGGCCAAAGAGATCGGGGTCATCCTGATCCTGATCATCGCGGCGAAATGGATCGTCCCCTGGATGCTTTTCAAGGTCACCCAGACCCGAAGCCGAGAGATCTTCCTTCTCACCATCGTGCTGATCGGCCTGGCCGTCGCGTGGTTGACCCACGCTGCGGGGCTGTCGCTGGCCGTCGGGGCCTTCCTGGCCGGCCTGATCATCTCCGAGTCCGAATACAGCCATCAGGCCATGGGCAATGTGGTGCCCTTTCGAGACATCTTTGCGAGCTTTTTCTTTGTCTCGGTCGGGATGCTCCTGGATATCCGTTTCCTCGCGGAACACCCGGTGTTTGTCTTCACGCTTGCCTTCGGGATTATCCTCGTCAAGTGTTTCGCCGCAACGGTTGCATTCCTTTTTGTCGGCCTGCCGATTCGTGTCGCCGCCCTGGCAGGCCTCTGCCTCGGCCAGATCGGGGAGTTTTCCTTTATCCTGGCCGAGGCGGGCAGAAGGTACGGTCTTCTGTCCGGGAGCATCAACCAGGAGTTCCTGGCCTATTCGGTTCTGACCATGATGGCCACACCCTTTTTGTTTCGCTTTTCCCACCCGGTGGCCGAGGCCGTTGCCCGCCTGCCTTTTCCCCGGCGCCTCAAACGCGGCACCCTGCCCTCAAGCGGGACGAAGCGTTTTCAGGAAAAGGACCACCTGGTCATCATCGGTTTCGGCATCTACGGGCAGAATATCGCCAGGGCCGCCCGGGAGGCGAAAATTCCCTATGCCGTCCTCGACATGAATGCGGACCTGGTCCGGGAACAGCGGAAGAAAGGAGAACCGATCTTCTACGGCGATGGGACGCACGAGGCCGTCCTCAATCACCTGAACATTCGCCAGGCCCGGATCCTCGTGGTCGTCATCAGCGATGTCGCGGCAGCCCGCCGAATCACCGACCTCGGGCGCCGGCTCAACCGAAGGCTTTACATTATTGTTCGTACAAGGTTCATCCAGGAGATCGGCCCCCTGCTCGATACGGGGGCCAACGAGGTCATCCCCGAGGAATTCGAGACCTCGGTGGAAATCTTCAGCCGGATCCTCTCGCGGTATCTTCTGCCGGAGGATGAAATTCACCGATTCGTGGAGGAGATCCGTTCGGACGGTTACGCCATGTTCCGGAATCTCTCGAAACACGCCACAGCGTGCCCGCATATCGGGGCCTGCCTTCCCGACATGGATCTGCGCTCACTTCGCATCCACGGGTCCTCCCCCCTGGCCGGGAAAACCATCGGCGAAGCAAAGCTGGGGGAAAAATTCGGGGTCACGGTTCTCGCCGTGAGGCGCGAGGCGGAGATCTTTTCCATCCCCCCGGCCGAGCTTGATCTTCAGCCGGAAGACATCCTCTTCGTCGTCGGTCCGCCCGAGAAGATGATGGACCTCGAGAAGGTTCTGCGGGGAGAAGAGAAATAAGGGAGAGCGTCTTTTTCAAATCCATTTTTCATACTTCTGTCGTACCCAAATCATACCTTTTTCGTATTTATTCCTGCGACCTGATTTCCGATAAACAAGTAAACCGAGGGAAGACGACGAGGTGCGGCTCATGGATGAATGGATCCGGGTCCGGTATCGCAATAACCGCGAAGGTCTTGTCGACGATGTAACGCTCAACGAACTCATCGTCTCGAAGAAAATCAAACAGTTCTACCGCCCCTCGGAAAATCGTTGGGTCAACATAGAAACCGACCCTGTCCGCAGGGCGCCCCGCCTATACAACGGCTCGGACAGGCGCCAGCGAAGAGGTGTCCTCGGCGAGACATACAGGGAGATTCTTTCCCGATATCTCAAAGGGGACGAGCCGAAGCAGCGGACGGCTCAGGAGTGGTTTGATAAAGGCTTCGCCCTTCTGTTTGATTACGGCCAGTATGAAGAAGCCATCCAGGCCTTTGCGTGCGCTATTCGACGGGATCCCCTGAACGCAAGGGCCTACCTGGATCGAGGCATGGCTTACGAAAGAATGGGCAACGTCGAGCAAGCCCTCGCGGATTACGACACGGCGATCGAGCTTCTGCCTGAAGATGCGAAAGCCTACTATATCCGGGGCCTCACCTTCCAGCGGCTGGGTAAATACCCTGAAGCGAAACAGGATCTGACCGTCGCCGCCGAACTCGGTTACAGGCAGGCCCTGGATATTCTGAGATCAGGTGACCCCTCCCGTCCGCGACGCTGAAAGACACTGAAGAGCAGTGCGGGGAATGATCAACTGTTCTTCTCCCCCTTTTTCCAGATCATGGCCAGAAGAAGGAGAACCGCTCCCGTCGAAATGGCAGAGTCGGCCACGTTGTAAGCGGGCCAGTGATGTGCGCCGACGTAGAAATCGAGGAAGTCGATGACTTCACCGAACCGGATGCGGTCGATGAGGTTTCCAATCGCCCCGCCGAAAATCAGGGACAGGGCAAGATTCAACAGACTCTCCCTTCCCCTGTTCATCCGGATGTAATAAAGGATCAGAATCATCGCCGCAGACGTGACGGCGATGAGAAAGACCGTACGGAAGATCTCCGGTGATTTCGCAAAAATCCCGAAGGCGGCACCCGGGTTCCGGACATAGGTGATATTGAAAAGCCCCTGGATGACCGGGAAAGAGTCACCGATGGACATGCCCGAGTCGATCAGGTACTTGGTGGCCTGGTCCAGCAGGATGACCGCGGCGGCCGTGATGAAAAAAATCACGTCATTTTTTTTCATTTTCAGACACTCGAAGAAGAACCCCCACTGCCTTCCCTTTTGAAGAGAAGAACCGGGGGGTCTGCCTTTCGCCTTTCGCCTTTCGCCTTTTATCCCAGATTATCGAAACACCGATCGCAGATCGTTGGATGGTCCTTCCTCTTGCCCACCGTCTCACTGGCCGCCCAGCATCTCTCGCACTTCTTACCGCTGGCCTTCGAGACGGAAACCTTGAGGCCCTTGAACTCCTCGCTGTCGTAACCCTCCTTGATCATGCTCTCCGGCACAACGGAAAACTCGGAGACGATGAGCAGGATCCGCATGTCTTCGCGGTACTTCTCCAGAAGCTGGCGGATTTTCTCCGGTGCCGAAACGGAAACGACGGCATCGAGGGAATGTCCGATGACCTTTTTCTTTCTCGCCATCTCCAGGGCCTTCGAGATCTCAGCCCGGATGCCGATCAGCGTTCCCCAGGTATCTGCCAGGGCGTCGTTTCGGTAGGTGCTGTTGACCTCCGGGAACTGCGTCAGGTGGACGCTCTCTGCTTTCCCTTCGTAGCCCGGGAGGCTGGCCCACACCTCCTCGGCCGTGAAGGTCAGGATGGGCGCGAGCAACCTCGCCATGGCGTCGAGGATAAGATACATGGCACTCTGTGCCGAGCGGCGCTGCCCCGATGAGGCCTTCGCGGTGTAAAGCCGGTCCTTGGAGACATCGAGATAAAGGGCGCTCAGATCAACAGTGCAGAAATTGTAGAGCGTGTAGTAGACCACGTGGAACTGGTAGTTTTCGTAAGCTTTGCGCGTGCGCTCGATCACGAGCTGAAGCCTCTGGAGGATCCATTGGTCGAGCTCCTCCATCTTATTATACGACACCCCGTCCTTCTTGACGTTGAAATCGTAGAGGTTCCCGAGGATGTAGCGGCTCGTGTTCCGGATCCTGCGGTAGGCCTCCACAAGTCGCTGCAGGATTTCATCGGATATCCGGATATCCATCGTGTAATCCTCGGCGGCGACCCAGAGCCGCAGAATCTCTGCGCCATATTTGTCGATGATCTCCTGCGGGTCGATGACGTTGCCGACGGACTTGGACATCTTCTTCCCCTCGCCGTCGACGACGAAACCATGGGTGAGGACCTCTTTGTAAGGCGCCCTGTCGCGGGTCCCCACGCACTCGAGAAGCGATGAGTGGAACCATCCCCGGTGCTGATCGCTTCCCTCGAGGTACATGTCGCAGGGAGAGCGCAGGTAATCTCTTGTCTCCAGGACGGCGGCGTGGCTCACGCCGGAGTCGAACCACACGTCGAGGATGTTGGTCTCCTTCCTGAACTCCTTCCCCTTGCAGGCGGCACAGGAGAACGTGCCGGGCAGCAGGTCCTTCGGTTCCCGGTCGAACCACACATCGGCACCATATTGCCGGACCAGTCCGACCACGTTATCCAGGATTTCTTTCGTGGCCAGGACCTCGTTGCAGTCTTTGCAGTAGAAGACGGTGATCGGAACCCCCCACAGGCGCTGGCGGGAGATGCACCAGTCGGGCCGGTTTTCAATCATGCCGTAAATCCGGTCCCGTCCCCAGGCGGGGATCCATTGGACCTGGTCGATGGCGCGCAGGGCCCTCTCTCTCAGCTTGTTTTTCTCCATGGAGATGAACCACTGCTCCGTGGAGCGGAAGATGATGGGGTTTTTGCAGCGCCAGCAGTGCGGGTATGAGTGCTCCACGTCCCCGACCTGGAGCAGGGCCCCCACCTCCTTGAGTTTTGCGTTGACGGCGTCGTTAGCGTCGAAGACAAACTGGCCCGCAAAGAACTCCACGTCCTTCGTGAACTTGCCGTCCTCGTCCACCGGAGCGTAATTGTCGAGGCCGTATTCCATTCCGATCTCGTAGTCTTCCTGTCCGTGACCCGGCGCGATGTGGACAAGGCCCGTACCAGCCTCCAGCGTGACAAAGGGGGCCAGGATGAGGACGCTTTCACGGTTGATGAAGGGGTGCCTCGTCTTGAGTCCCTCGACGACGGCACCGGGGAATTCATCGATGATCCGGTAATCCTTGTAGCCGAAGGCGCCCATGCAGTAGTCCACGAGGTCCTTCGCGAGGATCAGGACCTCGTCTTTGACTTTGACGGCAGCGTAGATGAATTCCTTGTGGAAGGCGATCGCCAGATTGGCCGGGATCGTCCAGGGCGTCGTGGTCCAGATGATCACGCTCACCTTCTCTCCCTTGAGCTTGGGCCGGATTTTCGAAATGTCGGAGATCATGGGGAACTTGACGTAGATCGCCGGGGTGGTGTGGTCCCTGTATTCGACCTCGGCCTCGGCCAGTGCGGTCTTGCAGGTGGCGCACCAGTAGACCGGCTTTTTCCCTTTGTAGACGTCGCCCCCGAGCATGAGTTTTGCGAACTCGGCGACCGTTAGGGACTCGTACTCGTAGGCCATGGTGAGATAGGGATTTTCCCACTCCCCGAAGACCCCGAGCCTCTTGAACTGGTTTCTCTGGATGTCCACGTACCGCTCGGCGTACTTCCGGCAATACCGTCTCTTTTCGCTGTGGGAGAGCTGAGCCGTCTTGTCCCCCAGTTCCTTGTCCACCTGGTGCTCGATGGGCAGCCCGTGGCAGTCCCAGCCGGGAACAAAGATGCTGTCGAAACCGTTCATGTTCTTCGACTTGATGACGAGGTCCTTGATAATCTTGTTGAGCGCCGTGCCGAGATGGATGTCGCCGTTGGCGTAGGGAGGGCCGTCATGCAGGATGTAGGTGGGCCGACCCCTGGAAACGTCCCGGATCCTTTTATAAATATTGACCGTTTCCCAGTGCTTGAGCAGCTCGGGCTCCTTCTTGGAGAGGTTGGCCTTCATGGGGAAATCGGTTTTCGGCAGGTTGAGGGTATCCTTGTAATTCATGGCAGTGTCCTCCGGACCCAAAATAGGCATCAGACATCGGGTGTCAGGCATTAGGGAATAAAGTATCCTTTTTGATCATGAAGCCTTACGCCCTATGCCAATGCCTGCGCGGCGCCTGAATTCGTATTGCTTTGCAAGGGCTCAGGACTTATAGCTAAGGGCTAAGGTGGATAAGGAACTCAATTCCTTTTATTAACCTTTTGCCTTTCGCCCTGTGCCTTGCGCCGGCGTCTGGCGATTCAGTTTTGTTGACTTATCATATTGTTCGATGAGTTTCAAGAATGGATGCCGGAATTAAAAAGGCCTCCCGCCGCAACGGGAAGCCTTTTTAAGGTATCGCGGGGTCGCCAAACGCCCCGGTTTACATATCCATTCCACCGTATCCGCCCGGGGGCATCGGGGGCATCGCCGGTCCTTCCTTCTTCGGTTTCTCAGCGATCATGCACTGCGTGGTCAGCATGAGCGCGGCGACACTCGCGGCGTTCTGGAGTGCAAACCTCGTCACTTTCGTGGGGTCGATGACACCCGCCTTGACGAGATCCTCGTACTCATCCGTCGCCGCGTTGAACCCGAAGGAGCCCTTCTTCTCTTTAACCTTCTCGACGACGATGGAGCCTTCCTGACCCGCGTTCTGGGCGATCATCTTAAGCGGCTCTTCCAGGGCCTTCTTCACGATGGCCACACCCACCTGCTGGTCGCCTTCCAGTGAGAGCTTGTCTAAAGCGGCCAGACTGCGGATGTAAGCGACGCCACCGCCGGGAACGACACCCTCTTCAACGGCCGCGCGGGTGGCGTTCAGGGCATCCTCCACCCTGGCCTTCTTCTCCTTCATCTCCGCTTCCGTCGCCGCACCGACCCTGATCAGGGCGACGCCGCCGACGAGCTTCGCGAGCCTCTCCTGGAGCTTTTCCCGATCATAGTCGGAGGTGGTCTCCTCGATCTGGGCACGGATCTGTTTCACCCGGCCTTCGAGGTCCTCCCTGGCGCCGGCGCCGTCGATGATGGTGGTGTTGTCCTTGTCGATGGTGACCTTCTTCGCCCGGCCGAGGTCTTCGATTCTCGTGTTCTCGAGCTTGGCACCTGTCTCTTCCGCGATAAGTTTTCCGCCGGTGAGGACCGCGATGTCCTCCAGCATGGCCTTGCGCCTGTCACCGAAGCCGGGGGCTTTCACGGCGACCACCTGCAGTGTGCCCCTGATCTTGTTGACCACGAGCGTTGCCAGGGCTTCGCCCTCCACGTCCTCGGTGATGATCACGAGGGGCTTGCCCATCTTGGCGATCTGTTCGAGGACCGGCAGGAGATCCTTCATGCCGCTGATCTTCTTGTCGTGAATGAGGAAGAAGGGATCTTCATAGGTGGTTTCCATTTTCTCGGGGTTGGTGACGAAATAGGGAGAGATGTATCCCCGGTCGAACTGCATGCCCTCCACGATCTCGAGTTCCGTCTCCAGGCCCTTGGCTTCCTCGACGGTGATGACGCCTTCCTTGCCGACCTTGCCCATGGCCTCGGCGATGATATTGCCGATGGACTCGTCGTTGTTGCTGGAGATGGTGCCGACCTGGGCGATCTCCTTCTGGTCCTTCGTGGGCTTGGAAAGCTTCTTGAGTTCCTCGACCACCACCTCGACGGCCTTGTCGATCCCCCTCTTCAGGTCCATGGGGTTCATCCCCGCCGCCACGTTCTTGGCGCCTTCACGGTAAAGGGCCTGGGCCAGGATGGTCGCCGTGGTGGTCCCGTCACCGGCCACGTCGCTGGTTCGGCTCGCCACTTCGCGGACCATCTGGGCGCCCATGTTTTCGAACTTGTCTTCCAGTTCGATCTCTTTCGCCACGGTGACACCGTCTTTCGTCACGGTCGGTGCACCAAACGACTTATCGAGAATAACATTGCGGCCCTTGGGGCCGAGGGTGACCTTGACGGCATCCGCAAGGTTGTTGACGCCCTTCAGGATGGACGCCCTTGCCTGCTCGTCATACTGTAATACTTTCGCAGCCATTATCTTTCCTCCTTCTATCGGTATGGGTTATTTCTTCTCAATGATGCCCAGGATGTCCTCTTCTCTCATGATCAGATGCTCGACGCCGTCGATCTTGATTTCCGTGCCGGCATATTTGCTGAACAGGACCCTGTCACCGGCCTTCACGTCCAGCGCAACCACCTTGCCGTCTTCGGTTACCCGGCCCTTCCCCACGGAAATGACTAGACCTTCCATGGGCTTTTCCTTGGCCGTGTCAGGAATGATGATCCCCCCCTTGGTCTTTTCCTCCTCCGCGACACGCTTCACCAGAATTTTGTCATGCAATGGCCTAATCTTCATCCTCAAACCTCTCCTTTCTCCTATGATTTAAAAAAGTTTTTTTAAGTGCAGCTGTATCACTTGAAATCGACATTAAAATAAACACCGATCTCGCCCTGTCAAGAAACCCCCCAAAAAAATTTTTCGGGGAAGCTAAAAAACCCCTGTCGGGGAGGATATGTATTAGAACTAAACCAAAAAGAAAGAAATTTCAATAATTTATTGCGCACGACGGGGGTCAGGACGGGACGACGGAAATGATCTCCACGGGTATCTCTGCTAATTCCTTGAATTTCTCGGCATCCTTGAGGGATCCCACGATATCCCCGTAGTGAATGGGGACGGCCACTTTGGGCTTCATGGTGTTGACAGCCTTGGCGGCCTCCCGGGCATCCATGGTATAGGTCCCCCCGACGGGGAGGATGACGATATCGGCCCGGATGTTTTTCATCTCCGGGATGAAGTCCGTATCGCCCGTGTAGTAAACCCGGTTCCCCTCGACGACCACGACATACCCGACCCAATTGTTCCCCTTCGGATGGAAGGCCTTCGTAAAGTTGTAAGAATGGACAACCTCCACATCGACCCCGAGGACGGTCAGCCGGTCTCCCGGTTTCACGGCCCTCACATCCCCCGAAAGCTGCGAAAGGCAGTCCGGGGTTGCCAGGATGACGGTCTCCTTCTTCTGGAGCCTCTTCACATCCTCCGGCGAGAGATGATCGTAGTGACTGTGGGTGATAAGGATGAGATCAGCCTTTTCACCGCCCTTTATTTTCCAGGGGTCAATGTAGATGGTCTTCTCCGACTTGATGCGCACCGAGGCATGCCCGAACCAGAAAATCTTCTCAACCATGAAAACATTCTCCTGTAATGGGTGCGGTTGGGATAAGGCCTTTGATCACAACAGCGAAAGAACGTAATAGGCGGCTGCCGAGACCAGCGCCGATGCGGGGATGGTCAGTACCCAGGCCCAGAGAATCGTCCCCGCGACGCCCCAGCGCACCGCCGTAAACCGTTTTGTAGAGCCCACCCCCATGATGGCTCCCGCGATCGTGTGCGTCGTGCTGACGGGAATGCCGAAAAGGGAGGCCCCGATGAGCGACGAGGCCGCCGCCGTTTCCGCGCAGAAGCCCCCCATGGGTTGAAGCTTGGTGATCTTGGTCCCCATGGTCTTTACGATTCGCCAGCCTCCCGCGAGGGTCCCCAGGGAGATGGTAATGTAGCAAGCGAAGATGATCCAGAAGGGGATGTGGAAAACGGGACCCAGGAGTCCCGCACTGAAGAGGGTGATGGCGATAATCCCCATGGTCTTCTGGGCGTCGTTCATCCCGTGTCCCATGCTGTGAATGGCCGACGAAAGGAGCTGGAGTCTTCTGAAAAGAGTGTCGGCTGTTTTCACGGAAAGGCCATTTGTGACATGGAGCACGAAAACCATGTACAGGAAACCGAGCGTGAATCCGATGGCCGGGGAGAGAACAATGAAACTTGCCGTCTTGATGATCCCTTCCCAGACGAGGACCTTCAGGCCCCCCTTGACGAGACCGGCACCGATCATCCCGCCGATCAGGGCATGGGAGGAACTGCTGGGAAGGCCGAGCCACCAGGTAATGAGGTTCCAGGCGATGGCCCCGGCAAGCGCCGCGAGGATCAGGAGGTTTCCCACGATGTCGGGGTCGATGATCCCCGTGCCGATGGTGTGGGCCACCGGTGTACCGACTATGAAGGCCGCCACGAAGTTGAAGAATGCGGCCCAGTAGACGGCGTACTTCGGGGGCAGGACGCGCGTGGATACGATGCAGGAAATGGAATTGGCCGCATCGTGAAAGCCGTTGATAAAATCGAAGATGAGCGAAACGATGACGATGAAGATGACAAGCGCGAGAACCGAGCTATCCATGCTTCAGGACAATGCCTTCTATGATGTTGGAAACATCCTCGCAAACGTCGATGGATTCCTCTATCCGTTCGAATATTTCCTTCCACTTGATGAGCTCGAACGGATCCTTTTCACGTTCGAAAAGCCTTGCCATCGTCATTCGCAGAACGATGTCGCCCTCATTTTCAAGCGTGTTGATCTCGACGCAGTCTTCCAGTATTTCCTGGAATTTTTTCTTGTCCCTCAGGGCATGGACGATCTTCTTGATCTTGCCGATGGCCAGGTTCAGGATCCTGGCCAGCTCCTTGATCTCGTCGGCGGGCTTCTTGATTTTATAGAGCTGCATCCGCACGGCGGCGGCCTCGATCATATCCAGGACGCTGTCCATCTTGTTGACAAGATTATAGATGTCTTCCCGGTCGAGGGGCGTCAGGAAGGTTCGGTGCATCTTTTCGTAGGTGCGGTGGGTGATGATATCCGCCTCATGCTCGATTTCCTTCAACTTTGCGATCTTCGCCTCGGACTGCTCGTAATTATTGAGAATGTCCGTGAACATTTTGCCGCCTTCTTCAATCTTGTTGGCGAGCTCCTCGAACATCTCGTAGAACTTTTCATCCCTTGGAATGAGCCTCATAAAGAAATCACCCCGGCTGATTGTTTGGCGTCGCTATAGCACACTTTTTTATCCGGTTCAATGAAAGACCCCGGGAGGGCTAAAAAAAAGATATCATATTGATATAACCTATATTTTGACGTCTGTTTCCGGTGATAAAACGAAGGGAAAAGGATGAATCGGCGGGTTCGGTCGAGGAAGCTCGCGGCCCGTCCCCGACACCCGGCGGATAGCCGACTCGGCAGGGTCGTCACAGGGCGCTCGGCTGCCTTTTCAGCCCCGCCAGATCGGGAAGTGGAGGGAAACGGTGGTACCTCTACCCAGCTGGCTTTCAATTTCCATCCGGCCCCGGTGGGCCAGCATGAAGTGCTTCACGATGGAGAGCCCCAGGCCCGTGCCGCCCAGTTCGCGGGAACGGGTCTTGTCCACCCGGTAAAAACGCTCTCCGAGCCTCTCGACCTCGTCCCGGGGGACACCGATACCGGTATCGGTGATCCTCACGACCACCTCGTCCCGACCCGTTTCAGAGGCCTCAATCCGCACCGTTCCGCCTTCGGGGGTGAATTTCACGGCATTGTCGAGCACGTTCAGGACGATCTGGGTCATACGGTCCCGGTCGGCCCTGAGCAGGGAAAGTGTTTCCGGGATGTTCTTTTCGATGGAGAGTTTCTTTTCGCGTGCCTTGAGCTCCATGATGTTGAAAACCCCTTCAATCACACCGCCCAGTGCCACGCCCTCGAATTGGAACTTCATCTCCCCCAGCTCGATGTTGGAAAGGGTCAGCAGATCCTCGAGGAGCCGGTTCAGGCGTTGCGCATGCCTGGAGATGGTCTTAAGGAATTTCCCGGCTGTCTCCCTGTCCTCGATAGCCCCCGCTTCCAGGGTTTCGATATACCCGAGAATGGCCGTCAGCGGCGTCTTGATCTCATGGGTGACATTGGCCACGAAATCGACCCTCACCTGTTCGAGCTTCTTCAGCCGGGTCACATCATGGAAGACGAGCATGGTCTTTTCCTCCCCGGCTGTGACCTCCGGGATTGACGTGATGCTGACATCGAGGATGACGGGTGCCTCACCGCCGAGGATGATCTCCTCTGACACGGGTTTTCCGGTCGCCTTGAATCGATCCAGGGCCTTCTGCAGCTCGATATTCCGGAAGGCCTCGATAGGCGTCTTGTTCAGGATATCGCCATATTGATCGCCGACCATCCCCTTCATGCTCCTGTTCATGGATTCGACCCGGTCCTGGCTGTTGAGGATGATGACCCCTTCGATGGCACTGGCAAAGGCGGCCTCGACCTTGCCTTTTTCTTCGTTTGCGCACTTGATCTGGCTACGCAACTCTTCGACGAGATAGTTGATGTTCTTCGCCAGCTGTCCCATCTCGTCGGAGGAATCAATGATAAGGGTCCCCGGACCTTCACCCTTGCGCAGACGGTCCGTGAACTGCTCCATTTCGCGGATCGGCGATGAGAGCTTGTAAGAGAACAGGAAAGCGACAAAAAGCGATGAGATGGTAATGAGCAGGAAGGAGTTGAAAAGAATCCGGTTGAAGGCCTCCGTGATCTTTCTGACCTCCACGAGGGGCCGGGCCAGACGGATGTAACCGGTGATGCCGCCGCGCTCCCGGACGGCAAGGGCGATGTAGATCATCTCCTCGCCGAGGGTGTCACTGTACCGCAACGATCTCCCGGTCCCCCTCACCTTGGCCTCCTGAATCTCGGGACGGTCCACGTGGTCGTCCATCCTGGACGCTTCTTCGTCGGAATCCGCCAGAACCCTCCCGTTGTTATCGATAAGGGTGACGCGCGACTGTGATATCTTCGCCAGTTGAAAGATCCGCCCTTCGATCTCGCTTCTCGAGCTGAGATCGATGATCCTGGCGTGGGTGAGGAGCTCTCGCTCAATCTGCCCTTCCAGTCCGCTTTTGATCTGCTGACCGACGAAAAAGTGCATGACCGCCATGGCCATGGCAAGGATGATCAGATAGGTTCCGAATATTTTGTAAAAAAGTCGTATCTTCATTGGATTTACCGCTTTTTGTCGCTATTTTCCGGCATCTTACCCGGCCACTGGTGCCGGACGTTCTCGCCCGTTACCATGTAAACGACCATGTCCGAAATGCCCTTCGCGTGATCGGAGATCCGCTCCAGATTCTTGGAGATCTGCATGATCAGAAGCGACCTATGGACCGTCCGGGGGTCCTCCATCATGAAGGTGAGGAGCTCCCTGAAAATCTGCTCGTTGAGATTGTCGATGGCATCGTCCATCTGCCGGATCCGGTTGGCCAGCTCGGTGTCCTCGTTCACCAGGGCGTCAAGGCTCCCCCGGATCATCTCGCGGGCGATGTCGGCCATCCTGGGCAGGTCGATATAAGGCTTGAGTTGGGGAAGCTCATTCAGTTCCAGGACTTTCTCGGCGATGTTGACCGCCATGTCCCCGATCCGTTCCAGGTGGCCGTTTATCTTGATAGCCGTCGTGATGAAACGGAGATCCTTCGCGATGGGCTGGCGGAGGGCCAGAAGCCGGATGCACTGATCCTCGATCTCCGTGTCCAGCTTGTCGATCTCGGCATCACCGGCAACGACCTTTCGCGCCAGGTCGGATTTTTTGTCCAGGAGAGACGTCAGCACATCCTGGATGGCCTTTTCCGCAAGAGCCCCCGCAAAGAGGAGGTTTTTCTTGATGCCCTGAAGCTCCATCTCGTAGTGGGTGCTCGTCCGCCTCATCTCTTCCATTTTCCCATCCCTTCCATGATGTGTTAGCCAAACCGCCCGGTGATGTAGTCTTCCGTCTGCTTCACGTCGGGCCGTGTGAAGATCTTGTCCGTCGCGCTGTACTCGATCAGTTTCCCGATATAAAAGAACCCCGTCATGTCGGAGACGCGGGCGGCCTGCTGCATGTTGTGCGTCACGATGATGATCGTGTAGGTCTTCTTGAGGTCCTGGATGAGTTCCTCGATCTTCGCCGTGGAAATGGGGTCCAGCGCCGACGTCGGTTCGTCCATGAGGAGAACTTCCGGTTTCATGGCCAGTGCCCGGGCGATGCAGAGCCGCTGCTGCTGTCCCCCGGAAAGCATCATGGCCGACCGGCTGAGGATATCTTTCACTTCGTCCCAGAGGACTGCCTGCCTCAGGCTCTGTTCGACCAGAATCTCGAGATCGGCCTTGCTCATCACCCCGGTGAGCCTCGGCCCGTAAGTGATGTTGCTGAAGATCGACTTCGGGAAGGGATTGGGCTTCTGAAAAACCATCCCGATTTTTCTTCTGATCTCCACGGGATCGATGGTCGAGCCGTAGATATTCTCTCCTTCGAAGAGGACTTCCCCTTCGACCCGGGAGCCGGCGATGAGATCGTTCATCCGGTTGAGGAGCCGCAGCAACGTGGACTTCCCGCATCCCGACGGTCCGATCAAAGCGGTGACCTCGTTCTGCCGGAAATCCATGGTGACGTCCGTGAGCGCCTTGAAATTCCCATAGAAGAAGTTGACATGTACAGTTTTTATTACACTACCGTCTTGCACGTTTACCACCTTTTTTTCTTCCTGACGGCGCTTCGAATCACGATGGCCACAAGATCAACGCTGAGCACCAGGGCCACCAGCACGAGCACCGTGCCAAACTGGAGGGGTCTCGTCTCCTCGATATGCGTCCCCGCTGTGGCGAGCACATAGATGTGAAACGGCAGGGCCATGACTTCATCGAAGATGGATGAGGGAAGCTTGACTGTAAAGAAGGCCGCAGCCGTGAACATGATCGGTGCCGTCTCCCCCGCAGCCCGGCCGATCCCGAGGATGGATCCCGTGAGGATCCCCGGCAGGGCGTTGGGCAAAACGGTCCGGTAGGTGGTCTGCCACTTGGAAACGCCGAGGGCAAGTGACGCCTCCCGGAAAGCCTGCGGCACGGCTTTCAATGCCTCTTCGGAGGCGCCGATGATAGTCGGAAGGATCAAGAACCCGAGTGTCAGGGATCCGGAGAGGATCGACGCTCCGAACTTGAAATACACGACAAAGAGACCGAGCCCGAAGAGTCCGAAAACGATGGACGGCACGCCGGCAAGACAGTTCACACCCAGCCGGATGACCCTCACCATGGCCCCCTGCTTCGCGTATTCACTCAGGTATATCGCAGACATGATGCCCAGCGGCAGGGCGATGAGAATCGCCCCCAAGGTCAGGTAGATGGTCCCCAGGACGGCCGGCATGATTCCCCCCTTCGTCATCGCGTCGGTGGGGGGCTCTGTCAGGAATTCCCAGCTGATCGCCTGGTAACTGTTATAAACAATGTAAAAGAGGAGCCCCCCCAGAGCCAGAACGATCACCAGGACGGAGAGGCGAACAACGGAAAAGAAGATGCCTTCCTTTATGTACCGCCAACGCATGGACAGATTCCGGGCGTTTTCCTGCAATTGCATCCCGTCAGCTTCCTGCGCTTTATAGAGTTGCGGAGCCCACTTCTTTGAATTTGTTCGATACATAATCTGCAATCAGGTTGAACGCCAGGGTCAAGATAAAGAGAACCATCCCCGTGGCGAAAAGTGCATGGTAATGTTCGCTTCTGAAAGGCGCCTCCCCCATCTCCGCCGCAATCGACGCCGGCATGGGGCGCACGGAGTCGAAGAGACTCTCCGGAATGGCCGCCGCACCACCCGCCACCATGAGCACCACCATGGTCTCGCCGATGGCCCTTGCCATCCCGAGGATGACCGCCGTGGATATGCCTGACAGGGCTGACGGGATGGTCACCTTGAGAATGGTCTCAGCCTTGGTCGCCCCCAAAGCGTAGGAGGCCTCCTTGAACTCCTTGGGCACCGCGTAGAGGGCGTCCTCCGAGATGCTCGAGATGGTCGGGACGGCCATCAGGGCAAGCATGATGGAGGCGTTGACGATGTTGAGTCCCGTCGGCAGGTCAAAGGTATCCTGAAGCCAGGGGGCCAAAACCACCATGCCGAAAAACCCGAGCACCACGGAGGGAAGGCCCGCCAGAAGCTCGATGACGGGTTTCAGGATCTCCTTGATCCCTGTCGGGGCAATCTCCGAGATGTAGACGGCGGAGAGGACCCCCAGCGGGACGGCTATCACGGTGGCAAAAAAGGTCACGATGAAGGAGCCCACGATGAGCGGCCAGATTCCAAAGGAAGGGGGATTAAAAGTCGGGTACCACTCTCCCCCGAAGAGAAAGTCCCTTACGGAAACGACTCTAAAGATGGGAATACCTTCCCTGAAGAGAAATGCGACAATGAGGCCCAGGATAAAGATGGATATGGAAGCGAAGAGAAAAAAGACGTATTTGATGACGACTTCTTTCAGTGCTCTTGGCATGCTGCATACCCGGAAACAAATGTCAGTCAGGGATCCGCCTTCCCTCCCCCTGCGGAAGAGCATCGACGGACCCCCGAAGGATATCGCAAAAACGGTTGTTCCTAAACCCTAGGGTGGGACGGTCTTACTTCACCGGCACAAAACCCTGTTTCTTGACGATACTCTGCCCCTCGGCGCTCAGGACGAACTTGAAATAATCGGCCACGGCACCTGTCGGCTGGCCGTTGGTGAACATGTAGAGAGGCCTCGCGATGGGGTACTTTCCATCAAGCGCGTTCTTCGCCGATGCTTCGATACCGTTGACCGTCACGGCTTTGACACCCTTGTTGAGGTACCCGATTCCGACATAACCGATGGCGTAGCGGTTCTTGGACACGGCCTGGACGACGGCGCCGCTCGAGGCCTGGAGTTGCGCCCTCGGAGTCACCTTTTCCCTGTGCAGGACCTTCTCCTGCCAGGATTCGTAGGTGCCGGAGCTCGTATCTCTCGATATGACGATGATTTTCATGTCCCTGCCGCCCACTTCCTTCCAGTTCGTGATTTTGCCCTGGTAGATGAGGCTTAACTGCTCCAGGGTCAGGTCGTTCACGGGGTTTGTGGGATGGACGACGGGCGTGAGGGCATCGATGGCCACCGTGTGGGCGACGGGCCTCACTCCCTTCGAAACAGCCAAGTGCTCCTCTTCCTTTTTCATGGGGCGTGAAGAATTCGCGATCCGGGTTGTTTTGTCGATGAGCGCTTTGATCCCGTTTCCGGAACCGCCCCCGGATATGGAGATATTCACGCCGGGATTTCTCTTCATATACGCTTCGGCGGTCGCCTGGGAAATCGGCAGGACCGTCGTTGAGCCGTTGACGATTATGTCTTCTTTCGCCTCGGCGGCTCCGGCCAGAAAGGCGAAGCAGACAAGGCTGACAAGAAAAACTTTGACGATTCTTGACATCTTTGATTTCCTCCTTCTCATGGATCTTTCAGGCAACAACATAAGGCTTTATTGTTACAATTTGATGACGGTTCGGTGAAGATCCCATGAATTTCAAGACAGGATCTCGAAGGGAAACGCGCGATCTGTGAGTCGGCGGGGTCGTCAATCCCTTTCCGCGAATTTGTATCCGGCACCTCTCACGGTGGATATGTATCGGGGCTTTTCGGGGTTCTTTTCGATCTGGGCTCTCAGGCGGCGGATGTGAACATCGACAGTGCGGGGCTCCACAAAGGCTTCGTCCCCCCAGACGTGGTCCAGGAGGTGCTCCCGGCTGTAGACGCGCCCCGGATTCTGTGAGAGAAACTTGAGAAGTCTAAACTCCGTGGGGCTCAGATTGACGCTTTTGCCGTCCACGGCAACTTCATGGGATTCGAAATCGATTCGAAGGCCCCTGTACTCGAAGACTTCGGCCTTCTTCCTTGCCGGCTCCAATCTCCGCAGTAGAGCCCGGATCCTGGCCATGAGTTCCTTGATGCTAAAGGGTTTGGTCACGTAGTCATCAGCCCCGATTTCGAGACCGAGGATCTTGTCCACCTCATCACCCTTCGCCGTCAGCATGATGATGGGAACGGAAGTCGTCTCAGGTTTGCTCCGGAGAATTTTGCAGACCTCCAATCCCTGGATGCCCGGGAGCATCAGGTCCAGGAGGATGAGGTGGGGCTTTCCTGTGCGGGCGAGTTCCAGCGCCTGCTCGCCGTCGTAAGCCTTCAGGGCTCTGAACCCTTCCTTTGCAAGGTTGTAGGCGACAAGATCGACAATGTCCTTTTCATCGTCGACAATCAATACGCTTTTAAACATCCGCCCTCCCGGTTCATCTGCGGTCATGGGTCATCCGCTAAAAAAGATTTTCGATGAGCTCACGGATATTCCTTATCTTAACGACCCGGATCTTGCCGAATTTCCCGGCCTCCCGCGGCGTGGTCCTGGGGAGAATGCAGCGGGTGAACCCCATTCGCTCGGCCTCCCGGATCCTCAGCTCCATCTGGTGGATGCCCCGCACCTCGCCCGTGAGGCCCACTTCGCCGAAAACGACCGTGCCGGGATCGATGGTCCGATCAAGAAAGCTCGAGGCCATGGCGGAGATGATGCCGAGATCCACGGCCGGTTCCGTGACGCGTACACCGCCCGCCACGTTGATGAAGACGTCATGGCTCCCGAGGCGAAGACCGCAGACCTTTTCGAGGACGGCCACGAGGAGAGAAACACGGTTTACGTCCACGCCGATGGCTGTCCTTCTGGGCATGCCGAAGTTCGTGGGGGAAACGAGTGACTGGATCTCCACGAGGATGGGCCTTGTCCCCTCCATGCTCGGGACGACGACGGAACCCGAGGAACCCTCGGGGCGCTCCGCCAGGAAATACTCCGAGGGATTCAGGACCTCGACGAGGCCGCGGTCCCTCATCTCGAAGACGCCCACCTCGTTTGTGGGCCCGAAGCGGTTCTTCATGCCGCGGATCATCCGGTAGGAATGCCCGGAGTCCCCCTCGAAGTACAGTACCGTGTCCACCATGTGCTCGAGCACCTTGGGTCCCGCGATGGAGCCGTCCTTGGTCACGTGCCCGATGAGAAAAACGGGGATGCCGGATTTTTTGGCGAAAATGATGAGACGCTCTGAGGCCTCCCGTACCTGCCCCACGCTCCCCGGCGCCGAAGACAGAAGAGAGCTGTAAACCGTCTGGATGGAATCCACGACAACGGCGGCGGGCTTTGTCTCGCGGATGTACTTGATGATGTTGTCCAGATCCACCTCAACGAGGATGAGGATGTTGCCCGATGTGGCCCCGATCCGCTCACCGCGCATCTTGATCTGCCGCGCCGACTCCTCGCCCGACACGTAGAGAACTTTGAGACCTTTCGCAGCCAGGTGCTGCGTGACCTGGAGAAGGAGTGTTGACTTGCCGATCCCCGGATCACCGCCCACGAGGACGGCCGATCCCCGGACGATACCCCCGCCCAGCACCCGGTCTACTTCCTCGATACCGCTTTTCATCCGCTCCCGCTCGTCCGACATGATGGTGTCGATGGGAAGGGGCTTTTCGTTGAAGGTAAGCTCCACCCTTGCGCCCGGGCTCACATCCCGGATTTCCTCCTCGACAAAAGTGTTCCACTGCCCGCAGGAGGGGCACTTCCCCGCCCACTTCAGGGACTGGTGGCCGCAGTTCTGGCAGAAAAATGAGGTTTTTACTTTTTTCATAGAATGTGCTTATCTTTAGTAAAAAAGATGGTTTAAGGGGTCCTTCTTTCGAGGAAACTTCATCCTAAGAGGTATATTGTTTTCACCTTCCCGTCAACACCCAAAAGCGGGTGAAAGCCGGCCCGAAATATCTTGAGATATCCATTTGATTCTGATAGATTTCACCGGTTTTCGACAAGAGGAGATCCCTTATGCATAACCCGAATTTCAGCTCCGGCCCGTGCAGCAAGAGACCGGGATGGTCCATCGATGCGCTGAAGGAAGCGGCGCTCGGCCGCTCACACCGATCCCCCCTGGGCCGCAAGAAGCTCAAGGAAGCCATTGACCGGAGCAAAAAAATCCTCGGCGTCCCCGGGGATTTCCTGCTCGGCATCATGGCGGGCTCCGACACCGGCGCCTTTGAAGCGGCCATGTGGAGCCTTCTCGGGCCGCGGCCGGTGACGGTCCTCGTGTGGGAGGCCTTCAGCCGGGACTGGGCTACGGACATCGAGAAACAGCTCAAGATCAAGACGACAGTCCTGAAGGCCGATTACGGAAAACTCCCCGACCTCCATGCGATCGACTGGAAAAGCGACGTCGTCTTCGTCGCCAACGGGACGACGAGCGGCGTGAAAATACCGAACTGGGACTGGATCCCCTCGAACCGGGAGGGTTTGACCCTCTGCGACGCCACAAGCGCCGTCTTCGCCATGGACGTGGACTGGTCGAAGGTGGATGTCCTCACCTATTCGTGGCAGAAATGCCTCGGCGGCGAGGCAGCCCACGGCGTGCTCGTTATCGGTCCCAGGGCCGTGGAGCGCCTAGAGAACTACGACCCGCCCTGGCCGCTTCCCAAGGTCTTCCGGATGAAGAAGGGCGGGAGGTTGAACCGCGCCATCTTCGACGGCGACACGATCAACACGCCCTCCATGCTCTGCGTGGAGGACTACCTCGACGCCCTGACCTGGGCTGAAGGCATCGGGCTTGCGGGCCTCATCAAGAAAAGCAAGGCCAACCTCAGGGTCATCGAGGAGTGGGTTTCGGGGCGGGACTGGATCGAATTTCTCGCAGCCTCTCCGCAGATCCGGTCGAACACTTCAGTCTGCCTCGCCCTGACGAGCGAAAAATTCAAGGCTCTGCCGAGGGAGAAAAAGGATGAATTCATCCGCGGCATCGCGGGAAAACTGAGCAAGGCGGGCGTCGCCCATGACATCGCCGCCTACCGGGATGCCCCGCCGGGCTTCCGCTTCTGGTGCGGGCCCACGGTAGAGCCATCGGACATCCGGGCCGCCCTCAAAGCCCTGGAGGAAGCCTATAAACAAAACAGCGCATTGCTTGCGTGAGTGCTGACGGAAATATTTTTTGGAGGAACATGCTTCATGAAGAAAGTCCTTGTGAGTGACACCATCGCCCCGGAAGGCATTGAGATCTTCAAGGAGGCGCCGGGGATCGAAGTGGATGTCATGACCAACCTGACGCCGGACGAACTGAGAGGCGTCATCGGTGAATATGACGGTCTCGCCATTCGCAGTGCCACGAAGGTGACGAAGGAAATCGTGGACGCGGCTAAGAATTTGAAGGTGATCGGCCGGGCCGGGATCGGCATTGACAACGTGGACGTCGCGGCGGCCAGCAAGCGGGGTGTCGTCGTGATGAACACGCCCGGCGGCAACACCATCACGACGGCGGAACACACGATCGCCATGATGTTCGCGCTGGCAAGAAGAATCCCCCAGGCCACCTCCTCCATGAAACAGGGCCAATGGGAAAAGAACAAATTCATGGGGTCCGAGGTGTACAACAAGACCGTGGGCATTATCGGTCTGGGGCGGGTCGGCTCCGTCGTTGCCGAAAGGGCCAAGGGACTCATGATGAACGTCATTGTTCACGATCCTTTCATTGCGCCGGAGGCCGCCGCAAAGATGGGGATTACGCTTGTCTCGCTCGACGAGATCCTCAAGAAATCCCATTTCATCTCGGTGCACACGCCGCTGACGAAGGACACGAAGGGCATGCTGAACGCGAAGACCTTCGCCAGGGTGAGGGACGGCGTTTTCATCATCAACTGCGCCCGCGGGGGCATCGTGAATGAAAAGGACCTTGTCGATGCCATCAAGTCGGGCAAGGTGGCGGGGGCCGCGCTCGACGTGTTCGAGGAGGAACCGACGAAAAACCTGGAGCTCCTGTCGCTCCCCAACGTGATCTGCACCCCCCACCTGGGCGCGTCCACCGACGAGGCCCAGCGAAACGTGGCCATTGCCATCGCCGAGCAGATCGTGGATTTTCTGAACAAGGGAGAGATCCGCAATGCCGTCAACTTCCCCTCCGTGAGCGCGGAGGTGCTCGTGAGCATTCAGCCCTACCTGACGCTTGCCGAGAAGCTCGGGAGTTTTGAGGCTCAGATCGTCAAGGGCGGCATCGAACAGGTGGACGTGGAGTTCAGCGGGGAGATCCTGAATTACAACGTGGCCCCGATCACGATCGCCTTCCTGAAGGGGCTTCTGACGCCGATCCTGAACGCGAATATCAACTTCATCAACGCGCCCGTCATCGCCAAGGAGCGGAAGATCAGGGTAGTCGAGTCGAAGAGCAGCGAGATGAAGGACTACACCAGCATGATCTCCGTGACGATCAAGACGACAGAGGAAAAGCGCTCTGCCGCCGGCGCGATTTTCGGGCGTCAGGATCTTAGAATTGTACGGATTGACAAGTTTGCCATGGAGGCGATCCCGGAAGGCCACATGATCGTTCTCTACAACTATGACAAGCCGGGCGTCATCGGGAACATCGGGACCACCTTGGGAAACAACAGTATCAACATCGCGAGGCTCCACCTCAGCCGCGAGCAGGTCGACGGGCAGGCCGTCGTGGTGCTGAGCACGGACAGCATCATACCGGAGGAAGTTCTCGACAAATTGAGAGGGCTGCCGAATGTGATTTCGGTGACCCAGCTAGAGATCTAGTCGTCTTTCTGAAACATCCAGAAAGATAGTTTTGAATTATGAATGTTGAGTTTTGTGTTGAAAGAAAGGTTCAAAAAGGGACTGAATCTACGGATCTTTACTTAATCAAAACCGTTTCAACGGAGTTGTGCCATGGCAAACGTCATCGTGGTCGGAACCCAGTGGGGTGATGAGGGCAAGGGGAAGATCGTCGATCTCTACGCCGAAGACGCCGACGCGGTTGTCCGCTTCCAGGGCGGCAACAACGCCGGACACACCCTCGTGGTCAAGGGGGAGCAGACCATCCTGCACCTGATACCGTCGGGCATCCTCCATGGCGGGAAAATCTGCATCATTGGAAACGGCGTCGTTGTCGACCCGAAGGTTCTCCTCGGGGAGATCGATGAACTCAGGCGGAGAAATCTCTTCCCGCCCGATACGAAGCTCTTCGTGAGCGAGAACGCCCACGTGATCATGCCTTATCACTGCCGACTCGACAGTGCCCGCGAATCCGCCAAAGGCGATCAGAAGATCGGGACGACGGGAAGAGGTATCGGACCCTGTTACGAAGACAAGGTTGCCCGCGTGGGGATCCGGTTCTGCGACCTCCTCGACGATGAGACCTTCCGGGCGAAGCTGAAACGGAACGTCGATGAGAAGAACTTCTACCTGACGAAACTCTTCAATGAAGAGCCGCTCGATGAGAAGGCCATCTATGATGAGTATCGGGGTTATGCGGACCGCCTGAGGCCCTTTATCATAAATGCGTCGTTGATTCTGGAAGAAGAGACCCGGCAGAAAAAGAATATCCTTTTTGAAGGGGCACAGGGGACGCACCTCGACATCGACCACGGGACGTACCCTTACGTAACCTCTTCGAACACGGTGGCGGGAAACGCCTGCGGCGGCTCCGGGATCGGCCCCACGAAGATTAACGCCGTTGTCGGGATCGTAAAGGCTTACACGACCCGGGTAGGCGGCGGCCCCTTCATGACGGAGCTCACCGACGAAACGGGCGAGCACATCCAGAACATGGGGAAGGAGTTCGGCGCCACGACGGGACGGCGAAGACGCTGCGGCTGGCTCGACATGGTCCTGGTCCGGCATGCCATCCGGCTCTCGGGGATCAACGGTCTTGCCATCACCAAGCTCGACGTCCTGACAGGTCTGGATCAATTGAAGATCTGCAGGGGCTACCGTTTGAACGGAAAGGAAATCACCGACGCCGTGCCATCCAACCTCAAGGAGCTCGCGAAATGTGAGCCCGTCTACGAAGAGCTGAAGGGCTGGAAGGAGCCGATCGGCCAAGCGAAGACCATCGCGGAACTGCCCGCCAGAGCGAGAAAGTACGTCAAGACGATCGAGAAGCTCTCGGGCGTGAAGCTCTTTCTTGTTTCCGTGGGGGCGGACCGCGACGAGACGATCGTTTTGAAAAACCCCTTCAAGAAATAAGCCCAGGCTTATTTCAGTTTTGAGTTTTGAGTTGCGAATTTTGAATTGGACAAATCCTATAACTGATAACTCAAAATTCATCATTCAAAATCGCCGGTCATGATGACCGAGGGGCCGTTAGCTCAGTACGGTAGAGCAGCGGACTTTTAATCCGTTGGTCAGGAGTTCAAATCTCCTACGGCCCACCAATAAAATCAGGGGCTTCCGGTATTTGGCCGGAAGCCCCTTTTTTCGTTTCTCGCCAAATCCGACCTGATTTGCATGACAAATGCATACCACCCCCCCTTATCGTTTTCGGCCTTTTAAGGCCACTTAAAGCGCTTTAAGAGGCATTTTAAAGCTCGGTTAGACCCCCCTGCCCTATTCAAATTTCTCACAAGATGAGACCCTAGACAAAGACGGGGGTTCTCACAAAATTTTTCTCAAAAAAATCTGTTCTCTATTTAACCCGTGACAGGATCAATTACCAAATTTTAAATAGTAATCTGCTCAGGTGGAACGGCTCTTTTTTAAAATTAGGATTCTTCACTGTGTATCACTAACCGTAACGAAGGCTTTATTCTTTGCACCGGCCTGTAACAAGTCAATCGTCCATCTCGACAAAAATTCAGTCATGAGCCAAATTGATTTTTATATGGGTTGGCTCTTCGGGAGCGAAAAAAAATTCATTCTGCTTGAACTTTGCAAAGATATTTTGATATACATACAGCAGATGATGAAAAAGAATATCGATCGAAAAAGTAATTTCGCCCCGAGGACCTTGAACGAAAGGCGAAGGTCGTTCGGCCGGGCGGCAAAGCAGGAATGTCGTGGATGATATCCGGCACAACCTGCCCGTCCTCCTGCTCCACAACATGAACCCCGAATGGGCCCCGGAGGACAGGCGGGAAAGCGAACAGGACGTCGCGACGCTCGGCAATGCCCTGAAGGAGTTGGGTCATCCCATCGAGGTCGTGGCGGTTGAAGACGGTCGTCTTGCTGACCGGCTGAGCGCCTTTGATCCCCGGGATTATATCGTATTCAACTGGTGCGAGGAGCTCCCCGGCGTCCCCCACAGCGAGCCGGAAGTCGCCGCGGTGATGGAGCGGCTGGGCTTCGTCTTTACCGGTTCGTCTTACGACGTGCTCGCGTTGTCTTACGACAAGCCCCGGGAGAAGCGCCTCCTCGACGAGGCGCTTCTCCCCACGCCGCCCTGGCATGTCTTCGACGCTCCTGAGGTCGGAAGATGGAACATTTTCCCGGCCATCGTTAAAGCCGCCCATGAGCACTGCAGCATCGGCATCTCTCCCGAATCCGTCGTCACCTCGCCGGCCGAGCTTGAAAACCGCGTAGCTTTCGTTCTGGAGACGCACAAGCAACCCGCCCTGGTCGAGGAATTCATCAACGGGCGGGAATTTCAAGATGCGGTCTGGGGCAACGGAAGGATTTCCGTGCTCCCCGCGGCGGAGATTGATTACTGTGGCCTGACCGACATTCGCGACCGACTCTTTACCCACGAGGCCAAGTACTTTCCCGGATCCCGTCTCTATGAGAGAATCGACCTGCGCGTGCCGGCGGAGCTGGATCCCACAGCCTGGGCCGAGCTCGAGCAGATCGCCCTGGCTACCTACCGGGCCACCGGCTGCCGGGACTACGGGCGCATTGATATCCGGTATCTCAACGGGGTCTTCTACGTCATTGATGTTAATCCGAATCCCGACATCAACCCACTGACCTCGATAACGTACGCTGCGGCCGAAGTCGGTTACTCCTACGGTGAAATGGGCAGCCGCATCGTCAACCTGGCGGCCGCGCGGCACCCGGTCTTCCGGAGATCGAACACGTCCGCCTAGCGAACATACCTTGTACAGCAAAACACTTCAGCCGCCCGCCTTCAGCGTCCGCAGATCTTTATCGCTGTTGATCAAACATTTTTAATGCAAATCATCAAAATATTTTACTCGCAATACCTGTGGACTTATGGGTGAAATTCTCATCCGATATGTATCAAGAGACTGTAACTAAACTGTAACCGTCTGAACCAAAAATAACCCAAAGAAACCCAACAAAACCCAAAACGGCTTTTCTAAGCGCTCGATATTTGACTGCTTAAAAATGATGAGAAATCGCCTGAGTTTTAGTTTAGTCTTTTAATCCGTTAGTCGTCGGTTCGATTCCGATAAGGCCCACCATGAAATAAAAAAAAGGAGCACCAGGGTGCTCTTTTTCTACTCTGGATAAAATCGCAACTCTACCGCGCGAGAATAATGGCGCTGTAAGCCTTTTCTTTGATCCTGCGGCTGATCCTCTCCCGGTGGAAGAAGGTCTCCTCATGGATCCTGTTCAGGAGTTCGTTGAAAGCAACATCGTCGGACTGGACGGCCTCACAGAATCTCGACTCGATGAGCGACTGCTCGACGTCACGCGCAATGTGTAAAAAATCTTTCGCGGGTGTCGCGCCGACCATTATTCGCTTGGTCTTCTCCCGCAGCCAGCCGACAAAGGTCCTCAATGCGCCCTCGTTGAAGGACCCACCCATCCTGAAGTTGTCCGGTCTTTCGGTTACCATCTCCGAAATCCGGCAGACCATGGCGTGGTGCTTTTTTTCTTCCTCCTCAAGGATAGACCAGAAATCCTGGTCGTCCTGTGCAATCCGAGAGCAGGCCCTGTAGAACTCGCCCAGGGCAAGCTCGGCCTCAGAAATTATGTCCATGATTCCCAAAATCGCCTGTAGATCGTTCTGATGCACTTCTGAAACCCTTCTACTGGAGAATAAGTTTAAGTAGATATATGCAAGAAAAGTGCAAAAGGCCGGATTTGAAAACAAAAAAGAGTGGGGCGGTCAAGGGGCCGCCCCACTCATCCTCCCTTCAAGCCCTTAAGGTACTAATGTGCAGGCATAGTGCAGGGTTTGGTCATGGCGGTGCTCAGGGCACTGTCATTTTCTTTTCTCTGTTCCCCCCGGCATTTCAGATCTCTATTGGGGTGACTGCAGAAGTTCCAGGGACCGGATCAACGCCGCAAGGTCTTCTTCCGGGATCTCAAGAGTCTCTTCACCTCTCCGGATCTCCACTTGAGGGCCCCCGTCCGTCTCCACCTTTCGAACGGTCAAAGGCTCCTCCTCCAAACCCGATTTCTCCGTTGGTGTGAACTCCCGGTAGGCGGCAGGAATGTAGCCGGGCTCAATCCAGTCCAGGGGATTGAACTCTGCGAACTGGATAAGAACACCGAAAGCGTGTTTCGGGTGGATGTAGGCTTCTCTCCAACCGGGAACGGGTTGCCGCATCCCGAAAGTGGGGACCCCCCGCGACTGGAGCGTCCGGCAGGTTTCCTCAAGGTTATGAACCTGAATCGTGACGTGATGGAGCCCCTCGCCACGCTTCTTCAGAAACTCGTCCACAAATCCGCCCTCCCCCAGCGGGTCGATGAGTTCCAGAAGGCAGGATGTCCCGAGTTCAATCGTCGTCCATCGATATCTCTCCTCCGGCATGGGGCCGGTGTAGAGGACACGCCCGCCGAGGGCGTCAACGAAAAAAGACCTGGCCCGGGCCAGGTCCCTCACGGCAACCGAAACGTGATCTATCCGCCGGATCATGAGCACCTCCCGGATTTCACCGAGTATGACTGTTGTATGACTCCTGTCAGATCAGCTCAAAAGAGGAGACAATGCGCTCGAGGTCGCCGCGGTACCTGTCGAAATCCAGGCGGGTTCCGGCAGCGAGGGCGCTGAAAATCCTGTTTTTGCTCAGGGCAAAGGCAGAAATGGCGGAGAATAGGTTGTCGCCTGCTCCGTATTGAAACTCGTAAACTGCCGCCTGGTCGGCGTTCTTGACACTGCTCGCGATGTGCTTGACAAAACGGTAACCCGGGTATGCACCCGAACGGGATTTAACCGTCTCCTTCACGATCGTCTTATCCGCCCCTGGAACATCTTTTATCGTCCACTCCACGCGAGGGCTCGGCACCTCTTTTCCCCGCAGGGGATCAGGGACGCGCGCGCAACCGGGCGGGCAGATTTCGATACCGCCTTCGATGCCGCCGATGCGCCAGTCCGCCGGGCAGGAAAACCTCAACCCGAGATCCGTTCGTTCGTGAAGCTGCCAGCCTTCAGGCAGCGCGGTTTCCTTGCCTTTAAACACCTTGTCAAAAAATCCCATGAGTGCCCTCCTTTCCTTGGCTGAGATATCTTCCGTTCCCTCGGAATGTTCCGGCGAAAAAATCTCAGAAAGTCCGTTCCTTAATTTAAAGATTTCATCCGAAATTGCAACATTTAATGTAATGCCGGGCCGTGGCATGACCGGCTACGCAAAGAAGCATATGGACGGCCATTCCAAAGAGTTTTTACGCACTTTTTCGAAAATGAGTCCTTGACGGCCATCATAATTCAATGCTAATCTTCCAAAAAATTTATATTGTACTCTGTCGCTTTCACTGGGAAGCGGGGCCAAAAGAGCCCGAGAGCAAGCACATCGCGTCAAGAAACCGGCCACCATGCTCTCAGGAGTGTGGTGGTTTTTTATTGAAAGGAGTCTGAGCATGGCAAAAAAATTGTACGTGGGCAACCTCTCAAACGATGTAACCGATGAGGATCTCAAGACCCATTTCTCAGCGTTGGGAAACGTCGCATCCGCGACGGTCATCCGGGACAAGCTGACCGGCACGGGGAAGGGTTTCGGTTTCGTCGAAATGGAAACCGACGCGGCTGCTGCTGAGGCCATCAGCAAATTGAACGGCACTTCCCTTCGCGGAAAAACGATCGTCGTGAACGAGGCAAGACCCAGAAAGGATCAGGGAGGCCCGAGACGCGACAGCCGCGGTGGCGGATTCCGGGGCGGCGGCGGCCGCCGATTCTAGAAGGACGGCATTCTTCTTTTCGTTTCCATTCTGGAATTGCTCCCGTCACCGTGAACAGGTCGAGCATCAGATCATGACAGCCGGTCCGCTGATCAGCTTCATCCAGGTCGGCCGGATCAATACACGCTTCTGGGCCCTGGGGGATTCAGGAACACCCGTTTTGCTCCTCCACGGCCTGGGAGACTCGGCCGACATCTGGCAACACAATATCAAAGCCCTTGCGGCAAGTCACCGTGTCTGCGCGCCTGACCTGATCGGTTTCGGTTTCACCGATAAACCCGACATCGAATACACCCCCGAAGTTTTTCTCCACTTCATCCAGGACTTCTTGTCGGCTTGCGGTATCGAGTGCTTCCACCTGGTGGGACATTCCCTCGGCGGCGGGCTGGCGCTGAAGTATGCCCTCACCCACCTCGGGCGAGTTGAAAAGCTCATCCTCGTCTCAAGCGCGTCTCTGGGGCCCGAGGTGACATGGCCCCTTCGTCTTTCCACCCTTCCCTTTCTCGGACCATGGACACTCCACCCGACGAGAAGAATTCTCAGTGTCTTCTTCAGAAGGCTCGTCTACGATCCGAACGTCATCACGGATGACTTCGTCGATCTTCGATACAGGCTGCTTCTGCCCAGGGAAAACCGCAGGGCCCTCCTAAAGGTCCTTCGTTCCCTCCTGACCCTCCGGGGCGTCCGTCCCCATCTCCTGAATCCCGTCCTCACGAACCTCGGACGCATCCAGAACCCGACGCTCATCATCTGGGGGACCCACGACCGGATCCTCCCCCTCAGCCATGCCTATCGGGCGAAGGCGGAGATCCCGGGCGCGACCCTTCACATCTTCGAAAAATGCGGCCACATGCCGAACTTCGAATATCCCGGGAAATTTAACGACCTGGTAACAACCTTCCTGGAGGATTGAGCATCCCCGAACAGGCAGTCAATATGTTCCTCCTCTGCCGGATTGGCGGGAAATTTTTTCTTGCACTCCGGAGGCCGATTATGGAAAAGTGAGCCGCTTTTTTCCCGGAAGGACATCACGACATTTTCAAAGGGAGGAAAAATGACGCAAGCCCTGGACGGCATTCGCGTGCTCGATCTCGCACCGCTTCTGCCCGGATCCCTCTGCACACAGATGCTGGCCGATCTCGGCGCGGAGATCATCAAGATCGAAGGTCCCAACGGCAGCGACAATTTCCGGTCGGCGCCGCCCCTGATCGGGACCACGGGGAGTTTCTTTCACATCATGAACCGAAACAAGAAAGGGATGAAGCTCGACCTCAAGCATCCGCAAGGCCGCGAGGTCTTCATACGGATGGCCGGCAGGTCCGATGTGATCATAGAAAACTTCCGTCCCGGCATGATGCAGCAGATGGGGCTTGGCTATGACGATTTGAAAAAGATCAACGGCAGGCTCATCTACTGCTCACTCACCGGCTTCGGCCAGGACGGCCCCTACAGTCAGAGCCCCGCTCACGACATCAACTTCCTCGGTATCTCGGGCGTCCTCGATCTCATCGGTGAAAAAGGGGGAAACCCCGCCGTGCCCGGCGTTCAGATCGCGGGAGCGGGCGGAAGCCTGCACGCCGCCCTCGGTATCCTCGCGGCCCTCCTGCGACGTGAAAAAACGGGGAAAGGCCAGCATCTCGACGTGGCGATCCTGGACGGCCTCACGCCTTTCCTCGGTCTTGTCCTATCCCAATACATGGCGGACGGCCGGCTGCCGCGGCGCGGCGAGACCCTGGTCGGCGGGGGTTACGCCTTTTACAACGTTTACAAAACAAAGGACGGCAAGTACATCACGCTCGGAAGTGTCGAAAAAAAATACTGGCTCGCACTCTGCACGCTAATCGGGAGATCGGACCTCGCTGATCAGCAGTTTGCACCGCCTCCGCGGCAGGACGAAATTATCGAAGAAATTCGCGCCGTCTTCCGTCAAAAAACGAGACGGGAGTGGGTGGATCTCCTCGACGGTGAAGGCATCTGCTTTGCCCCGGTGAACACCGTGGAAGAAGCCCTGCAGGATCCGCATATCCGCCACAGGGGTCTGTGGTTCAAGGCAGAGCACCCCGTGGACGGCGAGATTCCCCAGCAGGCCTTCCCGATCAAATTCTCCGAAGACCAGCCCGGCTGGAAGTCCCCTCCCCCCATTCTCGGCGAGCACACGCTGGAGGTCCTCCGGGAGATGGGCTTCAGCGAAGAAGAAATCCGCAGCCTCAAATCTCAGGGCGTCATTTAACAGACGCACCGGGATCCTTCGATGGCCTTACGGGATCCACACCGCAAGCAGGATGGCAAAGAGGAGTGCGGGGATCATGTTTCCCACGCGGATCTGGCGGATCTCCAGGAGATTGATGCCGATCGCGAGGATGAGAAGACCCCCCGTCGCCGTTACGGCGTTCAGGACACCGGGGTCCTGGAGGAAAGCAAGCTTCGCCGCGAGCAGCGTGATGGCCCCCTGGACGACGAGGACCGAAAGGGCCGAGAAGGCAACCCCGATGCCCATGGATGATGCGAATGCCACGGAGGCCGTCCCGTCGAGAAGGGACTTGACGTAAAGGGTGCTCGTATCGCCCACGGTCCCGTCCTGTATGGAGCCGACAATGACCATCGCCCCGGTGCAGTAAAGGATCGAGGAGACGACAAATCCCCGGACGAAGGACGAGGAATCGGAACGGGCGCGAGCCTTCAACCATTCGCCCATCTTTTCAACGCCCCTTTCGATGTTGATGACCTCACCGGTGATCGCACCCAAGAGCAGGCACCCGATCGTAGCGAGAAGATTCTTGCTCGAAAGAGCCATCTGAAGGCCGATGAGAATGACGGCAAGCCCGAGGGCCTGCATGACGATGCCCTTCAAACGCTCGGGCAGCCTCTTGCCGATGATCACGCCGATCACGCTTCCCGCAACAATCGCCCCGGTGTTGACAATGGTTCCTGTCAAGAAACACTCCTTGAAAAGAATGTGCCGTCTCTTATCACTGATCATCTCTTACGGCAAGGGAAAGTCTTTTTTCGCGCGGCAAAACATACACTTCGATTGACAGGTCGGAGGATTGATTGATATGACATATCTACCCGGTGAAAGAGAGGACTCGCGCATGAAGCATACGTTTATTCTGCAGGAAGGGAAATGGCAGGCGACGGGCCATTATTTCGACGACCAGGGGAAAACCATCCCCATCGAGGGAAGCGCCCGGATCACCCACCTCAAGCAATTCTGGCTCAATGAAAGCCGAATGCAACTTCTTCTCGAGAAAAAACCCATCGGCATCGTCAATGACTACGAGATCACACCTTTCGAGGAAGGAAGCGATACGACCGCGTGGAAGTCCTTCAACCCCTCCCTCGGTCATCTCTATGGGAAGTTCGCCATCGTCGGCGACTCCATCCTCTCCGTCTGCGCCTCGAAGGAAGGCACCTACACGGCAACGGAGTATCTCGTGAAGGTTGCCGACGACCATTACAGAAACAGGGGGGTTTTTTTCAGGGGGGATCAGAGAGTATCTTCCTGGGAGGTTGACCTGAAAAAAATAGAATAACCCGTCAGGCGTTGATCTCGACGATGTCCCGGTCCTTCAGGACGTAATTTTTCTCCACCTTCATTCCCTCGAACTTCGCCGATCCCCAGATCCGGGCGAATTTCATCTTCATCACGAATTCCTTGTGGATCTTCTCGGCGAGTTCCGTCACCGTGCATCCGATCGGCACGGTGAAGGGCATGGAGAGGTCAGGGGGCTTTCCCGGCGGTTTCGAATAAACGCGGATGACACCCGACAGGCTGAAGATCTCGCGTTTCAGATCCTCCAGCCCCTCTTTCCTCAGGCAGGAGACGGCCACCGTGGAGTAGAAATTGCCGAAGCCTTCTTTCAGTTTCCCGAAATTCTCCTCCGCCCCAGGGAGGTCTTTCTTGTTCGCCACCACGACGGCCCGCCTCGTGACCCCGCGAAACTCATCCGACTTCTCAGGGCGTGTCCTGATGTTCCATTTCTCGAGCTGATCGAGGATGAGCTCGAGCTGGATTACGGCATCCTCGGCAAGGTCGACGATGACGAGGAGCCCGTCGGCAATCCTGATGATCCCCGACACCCAGCCGTCCGTCGTCTCGTTGGCGATGGGCGGAAGATCCACGAGCTGGAACTGGATGTCCTCGTAGGGCATCATCCCGGGCAGGGGCAGAAGCGTCGAGAGCGGATAGTCGGCGATGACGGGGGTTGCCTTTGTGAGGCTGGCCAGGAGGGATGACTTCCCCGAATTGGCGAACCCCACGAGGGCCATCTGGGCGGCGCCTTCCTTCGGAATGTTATAAAGGCTGTCCCGACCACCCCCCTTTTTCTTTCGCTGCTCGAGGGACTCCTTGTTGAGCTGGGAGAGCCGTCGGCGCAGGTCAGCCCGCAGATGATCGGTGCCTTTGTGTTTCGGGACCGTCGAAATCAGGTCCTCGAGGGCCGCGATCTTTTCGGCGACGGTTGTTGCCACCTTGAATCTTTTTTCCGCCGCTTTATATTCTGGGGGAAGGTTTGCCGGCATGTCTCCTCATTCGTATAAATCGAATTTGTTCGGAAATCGAAGTTTATGGCCCCGGGCGGAAACCATCGCGGTCTTGTTTGCGGACATCCTGTAGAGGCTCTGCCGGGATCTCTTTGATCCGCCCTGCTTGGAAGGCGGCAAGAATCCCCAGAATTAAAAGCACACCTCCAACGATGAAGAGCGTGAGGTTCTCCACGCGCTTCGATCCCTTCGACAGGGCGATAATCCCGTTATAGACCATCCAGGAACCACCGGCAAGGAAGAGGGCCCCGACAACATAGCCCAGAAAAACGCCCGAAGCGGTCTTTTTTTTGCCGGGGATCGCCCCGGAGGATCCGGCACCCGCAGGGGTCCCCTCTCCTTCGTGAGACGAAAGAATATCGAGGATCCTGTTCCTTTCATCCGGGTCCCCGGTCTCTTTCAGCCTTTCCATCAGTTTGTTCCTGTCCATGGCCCCGGGGAGAAAATATGATGAAAGTTCCTGAATTTCAAGAATTTTTTGTCACGACCCCGGCCTGACAAGACCACCGACTTACCGAGAGCTATTTATACCAGGACAGAAGCGAAAAAAATCAAAGGGATACCCCTGATCTGCCGATTATATAAAGAGGTCCCCCGACGATGATATATCCTCCCCGGGTGCCGCCGGGGGGCTGTGCCGGGTGTATTGAAAAGCGGCTCCCGATGTGCTAAACGAAAGTCAAAAATGATTGAAGCGTCAAGTGTTTAACCCTTTTTATGCCCGTTTATGAGTACGTAGCCCTCGACACGAAGGGGAAAAAGCTCAAAGGTATCGTCGATGCCGGTAGTCTCACGGCCGCCAGGCAGAGGCTCAGGGACAGCAGCATCTACCCGATAGAGGTCAGAGAGGCGTCCGGCCGAAAAAAAGAGAACGCCCTTGATGAGCGCTCCGTCGGCAACTTTTTCAATCGCGTCGGTATACAGGAACTCTCGGCCATGACGCGGCAACTTGCAACCCTCCTCGGCGCTGGCCTCCCCCTCGTCCAGTCAATCAACGCCATGATCACCCAGGCCAGCCATCCCGTACTCAAAAAAACGCTGGCCCAGATCAAGGAGGAGGTCAACGAGGGAAGCAGCCTGACACAGAGCATGTCCCGTTACCCGAAGATCTTCTCACCTTTTTTCATCAACATGGTTCGTGCCGGCGAGGCATCGGGAACCCTGAACATCGTCCTGGAGCGCCTTGCGGATTTCAGTGAAACGCAGCAGGCCCTCCGGGGGAAAATCCGGGCCGCCCTGGCCTACCCTGTCTTCATGTTTCTCATCGGTTCCGCCGTCCTTTTTTTCCTGATCGCCTTTGTCGTGCCCAACATCACGCGCATCTTCGAGGAGATGCACCAGACCCTGCCGGCCATCACCGTTTTTCTCATTACCGTGAGCCGTTTCCTGGAATCCTTCTGGTGGGCCATCGTCATCGCCCTCGTGGTTTCCGTCGTCGTACTCCGATACCTGATCAGGAACACCGAAAAGGGCCGTCGTTTCTGGGACCGCCTCAAGATCTCCATGCCCGTCATCGGGACACTCAACCGTAAAATGGCTGTGGCCCGTTTCGGCAGGACCCTCGGGACGCTGCTGGAAAGCGGCGTGCCGCTCCTTACGGCCCTGGAGATCTCCAAGAACGTCATCAACAACTCCCACATTGCCGACGCCGTGCAGAAGGCAAGCGACGAGGTCCGGGAGGGCCAGAGCCTCTCGGCACCCCTGGCGAAAAGCGGTCTTTTCCCGCCCATCGCAACGGAGATGATCGGTGTGGGTGAGCAGAGCGGGAACCTCGAGCAGATGCTCTATAAGATCGCCGACGCCTACGAGAAGGAGGTGGAATCGAATGTGACCACCATGACCTCCATGCTCGAGCCCGTGATGATTCTCGTCATGGGTCTCGTCGTCGGGTTCATCGTCGTTTCTATCCTTCTTCCCATATTCGAAATGAACCAGCTGATAAGATAGGCAAGAACCTGCCCTATCTAAAGGACAGGACATCAAAGAGAGGAAAGATCATGAGAAGAGAAAAAGACGACCGCGGTTTCACACTCATTGAGCTGATGGTGGTGATCGTCATCCTCGGCATCCTCGCCGGTCTCATCATCCCGAGGATCATGGGCCGCCCCGACGAGGCGAGGCAGGCCAAGGCCCGGATCCAGATCCAGTCCCTCGAGACGGCCCTGAAACTGTACAAACTCGATAACGGCAACTACCCGACGACGGAGCAGGGGATGAAGGCGCTGGTGGAGCCCCCGGCGGTGGGCGCCCTCGCGAAGAACTGGCGTGAAGGGGGATATCTTGAAAAGGGAAAAGTCCCGAAAGACCCCTGGGGCAATGACTACGTGTACCTCAGCCCGGGGACGAAGGGGGATTTTGACCTCCTGTCGCTGGGTGCGGACGGAGAACCGGGCGGTGAAGGCAAGGACAAAGACATCACAAACTGGGAGGACTGACACGCCGTCACCCCCATGCCTCAAGGCGGCCGGGCCTCACCGGCATGACACCGACGGCAGCGGGGGCTACACGCTGATCGAACTTTCCATCGTCGTCTTTCTCATCGGGCTCATGCTTCTCATCGCCGTCCCCAAGGTGCGGGAATCCCTCTTCACAGACCAGTTGAGCTCCGCAGCGAGGCGGCTCGTCGGCGCGACCCGGGAACTTCGAAGCCTGGCGGTCCGTGATCAGATCGATCAGATCCTGGAGGTCAACCTGGACCAGAAAAGCTACTGGATTTACAGCGCGGACATGGCGCCAGAGAAGAAGGACGAGCTCAAAAAGCAGGCGTCCCGCCTTCCCGGTGACGTGAGGTTCGCCGACATCTACATCGCGGGGAAGGAAAAAAAGACAACCGGCGAGGTGGCCATCCGGTTTTTCAGCCGCGGTTACACGGAACCCGCCGTTATTCACCTTGCCCAAGGGGAGCGTTTCATAACGCTGGTGCTCCACCCCTTTGTCAACACCGTCGAGATCCATGAAAAGTACCTCGATTTCTGGCAAACACAATAAAAACAGTGGAGAGTGGCGAGTGGTGAGTGGTTAGCGAGACTAACAGACAAAATATATGCAATATTTCAATTCAAAACTCAAAATTGAAAACTCAAAATTGAAGCGGGCGTTCGCCCGCGATTGCCGCAGGCCTCCGGCCTGTGGTTTCACGTTGCTGGAGGTCATGATCGCCATCGCGATCCTCGCCATAACGCTCGTGGCTGTTTTTCAGTCGCAGTCCCAGAGTATTTCCATGGCCCAGCATTCCAGGACGGTCACGATGATGTCCCTCCTCGCCCAGAGTAAAATGACGGATTTCGAAGCCCAGGAGGTTCTGAGCACGGGGACACAGACGGGAGACTTCGGCGAGGACTACGCCGATTACAACTGGCGGACCACTGTCGCGCCATCCGACATTCAGTCCCTCGGACGCGTGGAGGTGCTCGTCACGAACATCAGGATGACGACCAACAACACTTATCGCCTGATCTTCTACAGGCCCATGAACAGGACCACCTGGCAGCAGGCTTCGTAGGCCGAAGGCCTGAATTTTGAATGATGAATTTTGAGTTTTGAATTGAAGAAAGATGAAAACTCGGCACTCAAAACTGCCGCAGGCCAAACGGGCCTGAGTTATGAATTATGAATGCTGAATTCTGAATTAAAGGAAGATGAAACTTCACAACTCACAACTCACAACTCACAACTGCCACAGGCCTTCGACCTGTGGCTTCACCCTCCTTGAAATTCTCATTGCCATCGTCATCCTGAGCGTGGTGCTGACAACCATCTACGCCTCCTACACGGGCACGCTCCGGGTGATCAAGGATCTCGAGGCGGGCGACAGGATCTACAGCATGGCCCGGAGTTCCTTCGAAAGGATGATGACCGATCTATCCTGCGCCGGGACCTATGAGGGGGGATCGGAATTCAGCACCCAGAGCGACGCCTCCGGCAAGTCCTCCGGGAGTCTCACCTTCCTCTCCACGGCCTCCACAAACTTCGAGGGCAACGTGCTCCTCGAGGGGGCCGTAAAGATCACCTACTACGTGGAAGAGGATCGGGAAAACGGCGGTTACAATCTCATGAGAAAAGAGGAACCCGTGGATTCGAAAACGCCGGCGGTCGGGGGCAGCCAGGCCTTCATCCTCTGCAGGGGACTTCAGTCCATGGTCTTCAAGTTCTACGACGCAAGCGGGACGGAATACGAAACCTGGGATGCCGCGCCTGCAGGTCTTCCGGAATCAAAGCCCCTGCCCCAGGCGGTGGCGATCCACCTGAGCTTCGCCAACCCGGCGGACCCGAACCTCCCTTACCGCTTCATGACGAAGATCCCCCTGGTCGCAGCATACGAGGGGACGTAAAAGAAACATGAAAGGCATCCTGGGAAATAACCGGGGCGTGGCCCTGATCTTGGTTCTACTGATGATGAGCGTCATCGTGGCCGTGACCCTACAGATCAATGTGGCGTCGCGGGCCCAGATCTATGAGGTCTCGAACCTTGGAGACGGCATCAAGGCCATCTATATCGCCAAGTCGGGCATATTCGGTGCCGTCATGATCCTCGCGAACGACAAAAACGCCTACGACGGCCTTGACGAGGAGTGGGCCAACCTGGAGCCCCTGACGGAGAAATCCAAATCCCTTTTTGACGGCGGTTACCTGCAACTTTCGATCGCCGATGAGTCCGGAAAGATCCAGGTCAACAGACTCGCCGACGGGGATCAATACAACAACGAGGTCAAAGACCTACTCACAAGGCTCCTCAGCCTGCCTGAGTACAACCTGAGTGCCAAGGAGGTGAGCGACCTTCTCGATGCCATCAAAGACTGGCTGGACCCGGACAGCGAGGTTACCGGCAGCGGCGCGGAAAATGCGTACTACGCGAGCCTACCCGAACCTTACGCATGCAAGAACGGTCCCCTAGATTCGCTGGAGGAGCTCCTGAGGGTCCGTGGGATGACGCGGGAGCTTTTCTACGGGCGCGAGGACCGGCCGGGGATCGGCACATGCCTCACCATGGAAGGGAGCGGCAAAATCAACATCAACACGGCGCCGCGTCAGGTCCTGAGGGCGCTCGCGCCGGGCATCACGGAGGAAGCGGCTGAAGAGATGGAACTTTTTAGAAAGAAAGAGAGGGATAGACTTTCCGACCCCCTGTGGTATAAGAACGTGGGTGGCATGGAAACCATCACAATCAATTCAAACCTCCTCTCCGTGAGAAGCGAAGTATTCTCCGTCACCTCCACGGGCGTCATCGGCACCCTGAAGCGCGCCATCAGCGGCATGGTGGAGAGGGACGGGAGCGGGAAGATCAAGATACTGTCCTGGAAGGTGCGTTGATGTCAAAAAAGATCCTGGGTCTTGACATCGGGAAAGATACCGCGAAGGTGGTTCAGGTCACCCGGTCCTTCAAACAGGAATACCGGATCATCGGCTGGGATGTCGTGGACCTCCGTCAATCCGGAAGCCTCTACCAGGGCCTCCAGAGGATCTTCGCCGATTCGGCCTTCCGGGGCAGCGAGGTCATCCTGTCCCTTCCCGCGAAGAGCTTTTTCTTCCGCAACGTCCGCCTCCCCTTCCAGGACAGAGGGAAGATCGCGCAGACACTCCCTCTCGAAATCGAACCGCTTATTCCGCATCCTATCGATGACGCGCTCATCGATTTTCTCGTTGTCTCGCAGGCGGCGGAATCCGATATTTTCGCCGCCGTCATCCCGAAGTCCGTCGCCAGCGAGCGCATGGAGCTGATTTCAGCATCGGATGCATCTCTTTCCACTGTAGACGTGGAGGCGATGCCGCTGGCAGCCCGGCTGGTCAAATCCGGCATCCCCACCGGTTTTCACATCCTTCTGGACATCGGGGCCCGGGACAGCGTGGGTGTCTTCTTCAGAAACGGCAGGTTCTTCCAGATCCGAGCCTACGCCTTCGGCGGCGATACCATCACGGAAACAATGGCCGAGACACTGAAAATCCCCATCCCCGACGCGGAGGCGAGGAAACGAAGGGGCGAGCTTCGCGGCGCCGAGAAGGAGATCGCTCAGTTGTGTGAGCGATTCTTCGGAGAACTGAAAAACACGCTTCAGTCCCTCAAGATGCTGGGCAACTTCGACGAGGAGCTGACGAGGGCTTCGCTCACGGGCGGTGGCGCGCTCTGCAGCCGGATCCAGGAAGAAATGCGCCGGTATTTCAGCGTGCCGGTTGATTTCGTCGATCTGGTCTCCATGGAAAATATTCCTTTCGCCGGGGAAAGAGACCGGTGGAATCCCCTCCTCATGAACGAGGCCCTTGCCCTGGCCATCCGGCAACCCCGGGGGGCGGTGGGCTTCAATTTCAGACGGACCGCTTTCGGGTTCAAACCCTCCTTCACGGAATTCAAAAAAGAATTCAAGTGGATTGCCGTCGGGGCCTGCATTCTTTTCGCCCTTGCGGCCGTCGATGTGGGCGTTGATTATTTTGCTGATCGGACCCGCCTCGAAAACATCAAGAAGGATATCAACAACCTCTTCCGTCAATGCTGCCCCGAAGTAACGAATATCGTCGACCCCGCAGCCCAGATGAAAACAAAGATGACGGAGATCAAGAAATTTGCCGCCCTGGCCAGGGGCCTCGGCGGGCAGGCAGGCGTGCTCACCGTCCTGCGGGACATTTCCGAGCGTCTTCCCGCATCCTACAATTTCCAGATTCTGAGCTTTTCCTTTGACGGTGACAGCATCAGCCTTCGCGGCGAGACGGACAACTTCGAGACGGCCGACCGGATCAAGAAAGAACTGGGCGGCTCGGAATTCTTCCGGGAAGTCGCCATATCGTCGTCGAATCTCTCCCGGGGTGGGAACCGGGTGGAGTTCGAGATGAAAATCACGCTGGCCAAACAGACATGAGAAACTTCTGGTCGAAACTGGGAACAAGGGAAAGGACCTTCGTTGTGGGCGGCGCGGGCTTGCTGGCGCTCTTCGCCCTGATCCAGTTCGCTCTCGTCCCCTTCTTCGAGAACAAGAAAAAGGTGAGCAGCGCTCTCGACCGGCAGGAGAAGATTCTCAAGGAGATGATCGTTCTGAGCAAGGAGTATGAGGCCGTCAGAGAGGATACGGAGGTCACGAAAGGCGCCCTGGAGCGGCGGTCACCGGACTTCACGCTCTTCTCTTTCCTGGAACGCAAGGCCCGGGAAGCCGGTGTCCGGCAGAACATCAAGTCCATGAACACCACGCGGGGGATGACCACCGGCGCCTATGAGGAAACGCTCGTCGACATCCGTCTCGAGAAACTGACGCTCAAGCAACTCGTGCAGTTTCTCTATTACGCCGATTCTCTCGAGGACGCCGTCGGTGTGAAAAAGATTACCGTCAACAAGAGCAAGGAAAGTCCGGAGTATCTCACGGTCGTGGTGCAGATGGTAACCTATCAGCCGGCGTCAGCGACGGCGAAACCGGCACGGGGCCCCTGAAGCGCGGGTAAGCAATATGCGATCGCCATGGCTCAAAAGATCGATCGGTTACGGGCTCTTTGCCCTGATCATACTCGCAACGGTTGTTTACATACGCCTCCCGGCGAATTTCCTCGAGCGGTATGTCGTATCGAGAATCACGGAAAACCAGCCGGACCTGCTGGTGACGCTGGCAGACGCGAAACCGCAGTTCCCGCCGGGCGTGCAGCTGGATCAGCTGGTAATCCGCTTCCTCAGCAAGGGAAATGCCACCGTTGAGTTCGAGAGGGTCTCCGCCGTTGCGGCGCTCGCCAGACTGCTCCTCGGCCGTCTGGCCTTTTCCGTCGACGCCCGTGCCTACGGCGGGGAGATCAGAGGAGACGTTGCTTTCACGGACCGTTTCTCGAGTTCCGGACCCATCCGAACCGACATGAAGTTCGAGGAGGTCAACCTCGGGAACTGCAGCTACGCAAAGGCCCTGTCGGGACGGCAGATCGAGGGAAGGGCCAGCGGCACGCTTTTATACAGCGGCACGCTCCAGGACTCCATCAACGGCAGTGGCAGGCTGGAAATCACGCTTCGCGACGGTTCCATTCGTTTCTTGAGTCCGGTCTTCGGTCTTGATAAACTGGATTTCAACCAGGCGGAAGGCGAAGCGGTCCTGGAAAACCGGACCCTGAAGATCAGGAGCCTTCAGCTCGCGGGAAGGGATTTCCAGGGAACCTTCAGCGGTCAGATCCTTCTGGACAACGACTTTCAGAAGAGCCGCCTGGACATGAGGGGAACCCTGACGTTCTCAGGGCCGAATTCGAGCCGTCAGTCGATCTCCCTGACAGGCCCTCTGGCCGATCCGGCCGTCCAGTTTTTGTAAAACTGGTATCCGAGGGGGCGACGGGGTAACAAAGCCGATGAAGATCAACATCAAAAAAATCCATTTTGAAAAACCCGGAAGGGCACGGACGATTCTCATCCTGCTTTTCATCGCACTGGCGGTCGGCCTGGTCGCCGACATCGTCTTTAGGGTTGTCAGCGCGCGCGTCACTTCGGTGCCGCCCCTGCAGACGGCGGCTGCAGAACCCGCCGAGACCCCGGATGAAAGAGAGCCTCTCGAGACCTACAGGGTCATCTGGGAACGAAACCTTCTGAAGACAACGGACCAGGTGACAGCCGTCGAAGGCCAGATGGATCTGGATTCACTCCAGGCCACGAGGATCCAAATCGAGCTTCTGGGGACCGTCGCGGGGGACGGGGAATACAACTACGCCATCATCGAGGATAAGGAAAAGAAGAAGCAGAGACTCCTCAAGGTGGGGGACACCGTCGGCAACGCCACCCTGGCCCGGGTGATGCGAAACGCCGTGGTGCTGAGGGTCGGCGACAGGGAAGAGGTTTTGAAAATGAAGCGGCCGGAGGAGCGTGCGCCGTCGCGCGCCGAGAGGGTCCCGGGCCGGTTGCCGCCGGCGACAGAGGCCCGCGATACCGGCACCCCGCCGCCTGACACGGGTCCGCAGGCGGATGTCCTCAACATCTTGACGCAGGCAAGGCTCTCGCCCCACATATCCATGGGGTCCTCCGGAAAGCCGGACGGCGTTGCCGTCAGCAACATCCGGCCGGGAAGCGTTCTCCAGAACATCGGGCTCGTGAACGGCGACGTCATCCAGGAGGTGAATGGCAAGGGCATTTCCAACCCCTCGGACATCGTTGACGCTTACAAAGACCTGAAACCGGGCTCGACGATCAGTGTCAAGATCAGGCGGATGGGAAAACAGGTCACCCTGAATTACAACATGGATTGAGGTTTCGCCTCTTTCCGGGACGGGCCGCATGTACACGAGTTTTTTCAATCTCCGCGAAAACCCCTTCAGCCTCACACCCGATCCGCGATACCTCTACCTGAGCCCGCAGCACCGGGCGGCGATGAACCATCTCATTTACGGGATCCACGAGAAGAAGGGCTTCATCCTGATCACCGGCGGCATCGGCACGGGGAAGACCACTATCTGCAGGGCTATTATCAAAAAACTCGACCCCTCCGTGCAAACAGCGCTCATCCTCAACCCTTTCCTGTCCGATATAGAATTACTGGAGACCATCCTCCAGGAGTTCGGTATCCCCTTCGAGGGTCCGGAAAGGACGAAAAAGAACTTCGTCGACGCCCTGAACGGGTTTCTCCTGAAAAATTTCGCTGCGGGAAGAAACGCCGTCGTGTTCATCGACGAGGCACAGAATCTGCCGCGGGCGACACTGGAGCAGATCCGGATGCTCTCCAATCTCGAAACAGAACAGGAAAAACTTATACAGATCGTCCTCGTCGGCCAGCCCGAGCTGCAGGAAATTCTCGCTTCACCGACCCTTCGCCAGATCAACGACCGGATCATGCTCCGATATCACCTAGAGCCCATCAACCGGGAGAACGTGAGACACTACATCGAGCACCGCCTGTCCGTTGCCGGTGCGGACGGACAGTTGAGTTTCGACGATGGGGCCTTCGAGAAGATATACGAGTTCAGCCGGGGATACCCCAGGCGCATCAACGCCATATGCGACCGGGCGCTCCTCGTCGCCTACACGGAAAACGCGCGCCGCATCGAAAAAGAAACGATCCTGAACGCCATGCAAGACATGAGTGCCGGCTACATGACGGGGGGACTGACGGTAACCTCCAGGGGGAAGCGGTGGCTAGTGCCTGTTCTCATTCTTGTTTTTGCTGTTCTTGTGGCCGCAGGTGTGATATACGGGACCCAGTTATTTCGCTTGATTTCTCCACTCAGGCTTTTTTAGTATAGAAAACTATGAGTTACATCAACGAAGCCCTCAAAAAAGCACAGGCGGATCGCAACAGTCTCTATGCCCGTTATCGTGGCATAATATCTGCAGATTTTACCCCTGGCGACCGCGGCAGAAAGAGGCTCGTACTCGGTCTGACCTTCATAGTCGTGATCCTCGTGGCCTCAACGGCTTTTTCGCTCATCGCCTATTACCGGGGCGATGCCCCTATGACGGCCATTTCCGTGGTGGACGCCCCCGCATTCCACCGCTCAAAGGTCGAGTCCCGGCAGGGCGTTACCGCGGCGACGCCAAGCCCGTCGGTCGTGGCGGAGGCCTACTATGAGGCAGCCCTCCGTCACCAGCAGGCCAACAAGCCGGTCGAGGCCGAGATGCTATACAAGAAGCTCCTGGAGCTCGAGCCGGAGCACTACAACGCAATGAACAACCTCGGCGTGATTTATATGAGCCAGAAGATGAACCATGAGGCAATCGAAGTCTTCAACCACATCATTGCCCTCAAGGGAGATTTCGCCGATCCCTACTATAACCTGGCCTGCCTGTATGCCCAGACGGGCAATATCCCCCGGAGCCTCTGGTCCCTGAAGGTCGCCGTTTCAATTAACAGGGAATTCAAGGACTGGGCGAAAGAGGACAAGGACCTGGAAAAGATTCGCCTCACGCCGGAATTCAAGAGAATTTGCGGAAAATAGGACCACGGGTAAGATGACTTTGGGAAACAAGACCCTCTGGATACTGACTTTCATGCTCGTCGTTCTCTGGGCGATGCCTGGATCCGCCATGGCGGCCCGGGTCGCCGGCAATGACCGGCCCGTGAACACCTCCGGGGAGACACCTATCGCCCTGCCCCCGCCTCCCGGTTACGGAAACGCTCAGAAGGCCCAGACGGCCCCTCCGGCGGAGCCCGCGAATGAGACCGCACCGGCGCAACCGGTCAAGAAAAAAAGCACACCCAAAAAGAAGGCAACAACAACCAAGGCGCAGCAACCGGCAAAGAAGACGACCGCCAGGCCGCCCCAGGCGACCGGCAGCATCCCGGCCGAGGCCAATAAGGCGAAGTACATCACCATGGACTTCGATAACGTCGATATTGCCGTCTTCGTCAAGTTCATGAGCGAGATGACACACAGGAATTTCGTGATCGATGACAACGTCAAGGGCAAGATCACCGTTTTTTCACCCCGGAAGATCTCCGTCGACGAGGCCTACAAGGTTTTCGAGTCCGTTCTGGAAGTCCACGGTCTCACCGCCGTCCCCTCCGGTGATGTCACCAAGATCATCCAAGCGAAAGACGCCAAGGAAAAAAACATCGAGACAAGGCTCCGGGCCCAGGCCGTCAGCCCCCACGACAAGATTGTCACCCAGATCGTTTCCCTCAACCACGCGAATCCCGATGACATGAAAAAGGTCCTGGATCCCCTCATCTCACGCACGAGCGTCATCGTCTCCTATCCCCCGACGGGGATGCTGATCATCACGGACGTCCTTTCGAACGTCAAGCGACTCCTGTCCATCATCTCGGCCCTCGATGTGACCGGTGTGGGCGAGCAGATCTCCGTCATCCCCCTCAAGCACGCGGGTGCCACAGAGATGGTCAATTCCCTGAATTCCATCTTCGGCGCCGATGCCACGGCGGCGCGCCGGACGGCTCTCCCCTACGCCATGAAAATCATCCCCGACGAGCGGACGAACGCCGTTCTCGTCCGGGCGAGCGAGGTGGACACGGCACGCGTCCGGGAGCTCGTAAAACTCCTCGACCGGGAGGCCCCGAAGGGCGAATCCAGGATGCAGGTTTACCGGCTCCAGTACGCAAACGCCGAGGATCTGGCCAAGATCCTCATGAACCTGCCGGTGGTAAAGGAAGCCAAGACACCAGCGGCGGCAGCAACGACACCGAGAGCCACCCGGTCGCCGACGGGCACGGAAGTTCAGATCGCCGCGGACAAGGCGACGAACACATTGATCATCACGGCCTCCAAGGACGACTACAGAACCTTGGAAGAGGTCATCAAGAAAATTGACGTCCCACGGGCCATGGTCTACCTCGAGGCGCTCCTCATGGAGGTGAGCGTTACCAAGGATTTCAAGGTCGGCGTGGAATGGCGTTTCCTCAAGGACACGGGAGGCGTACCGGGATTTGATACGGGGCGGTCGGCCGCCTTCGGTGGATCCGGGGGCCTGGGACCGGGCGGCTCATACTCGATCATCCCCGGGGACTCGACGGCACCGTCATTCCCCTCCGGCTTTTCCCTCGGCGTCATAGGCGCGGGGATCTCGATCGGAAATGTCATCTTCCCCAACATCGGGGCGGTCCTGCAGGCGGTACAGCAGGATTCCGATGTGTATATCCTCTCCAACCCGCAGCTTCTGACGAGCGATAACGAAGAAGCGACCGTGATCGTGGGGAAGAACATCCCCTATATCACGCGGCAGGAGCGGTCCACCACGAACGTGGACTATACCAACTATGAATACAAAGACGTCGGTGTGACCCTGAAGATCACGCCGACCATCAACACGGAGAAGTTCGTCCGCCAGAAGATTGACCTCGAGGTGACCCAGCTGGTTACCGCGGAGTCCTCGACGGGCCTTCCCACGACGCTCAAGAGAGCGACCAAGACAGTGGTTTCCGTAAAGGACGGCCAGACCATCGTTATAAGCGGCATCATGGGCGACTCGACGGAAAAGGCGGTTTACAAGGTCCCGCTGCTCGGCGACATTCCGATCCTCGGCTGGCTATTCAAATCCAGGTCCGACATCCGCGACAAAACGAACCTCTACGTCTTCATCACGCCCCACGTCATCGAGAACCAGACGCAGGGAGCCGCCATCAAGGAGAAGAAACAGAAAGAGATCGAGACCTTCGAGGGGGGCGTGATCAAGGGCTACAAGTGGAGGGATTTCGGTATTGATTCTCCGAGATCCCCGACGGCACCTACGGAGCCGATCAAACCGGAGGAAGTGAAAAAACCGTAATTTACATGCCACCGCGCATTGACACACCAAGACCCGCACCGGGCAAAGACCCGGACGAATCGAAAAACCCGCTGCCGGCAGAGACAGACCCCGACATGACGGCTCGTCCTGATACGGATGACGCCGCCAGGCGCCGCAATATCGGGGAGCTCTTCGCGCAGAAAAAGTCCGTCAGCGAGGCGAGCGCCCTCGAGTCCGTCAGCGCCCAATTCGGTTTTCCTATCTGGGCCGAGCTTCCCGCAGAAAATATCAAGACGGAATTCACGAAGCTGGTTCCCATCCATTACCTGCGGAAGCACAGAATGGTTCCGCTGGAGACGGCGGAACAGAAGGTCATCGCCATTCACGACCCGGCCAACTTCCAACCCCTCGACGATCTCCGCCGTATTCTCGGATGGGAAAATGCAGTCGTTGTGCTAGCCACGGAGGGATCCATCCTCTCGACGATCAGTTACGCCTACGACATGAGCCGGGATTCCACGGAGGAGTTCTTCGAGATCATGAACGGCGAAGTGGCCGACAACCTCATCTCGGAAATCGAAGAAACGGGTGACCTCCTCGACGACACCAGTGACGCCCCGATCATCAAGCTCGTCAATCTTATTCTATCCCACGCCATCAAGGACCGCGCGAGCGACATCCACATCGAACCCTTCCAGAACGCCCTCAAAGTCCGGTACCGCATCGACGGCATGCTCTACAACCTCCTGAACCTGCCGAAGCGGATTCAGGCGTCGCTTGTCTCGCGCATCAAGGTCATGGCGAAGCTCAACATCGCGGAAAAGCGCCTCCCCCAGGACGGCAGGATCGAGGTCAAGGTCGGCGACCGGAGCGTGGACATCCGTGTCTCCGTCATCCCCACGGCTTTCGGTGAGCGGGTGGTTCTGAGGCTGCTGGACAAATCGGGCACGATCCTGAAACTCGCCGATCTGGGGCTGGAAGAAAGAAAGATCAAACTCTTCAACAAGCTGATCAAATCGCCCTACGGGATCGTCCTCGTGACGGGGCCCACGGGAAGCGGAAAGACAACGACACTCTATGCCGCACTGCTCACCATCAGCAACTCCGAGATCAACATCATCACCATTGAGGATCCCATTGAATACCAGATCGACGGTATCGGCCAGATCCAGGTCAACCCCAAGATTGATCTCACTTTCGCCAACGGGCTGCGGTCCATTGTCCGCCAGGACCCCGATGTGATCCTGGTCGGCGAGGTCCGCGACCGGGAAACAGCCGAGATCGCGATCCAGTCCTCGCTCACGGGACATCTCGTTTTTTCGACCCTCCACACCAATGACGCGGCAAGCGCCGTCACGCGCCTCATCGACATGGGCATCGAACCCTTTCTCGTAGCCTCTTCCGTGATTGCCATCGTGGCCCAGAGGCTTGTCCGGGTGCTTTGCCCCCGCTGCAAGGAACCGTACATTCCCGATGATGAATCCATGAGGGACATCGGTTTCAAGCGGAACGTCGTCCTTGAATACGAACTCTTCCGGAGAAAGGGCTGCCCCGCCTGCATGAACACCGGCTACCGGGGAAGAACGGCGATCTTCGAAATCCTGGTCATGGAGGAAAACATCAAGAAGCTCATCCTCCGGACGACCGACGCCAACCAGATCAACGAAGAGGCCGTGAAGCGGGGCATGGAAACCCTGATCCACGACGGTGCCCGCAAGGTCCTGCAGGGGATCACGACGATCGAGGAAGTGCTTCGCGTCACCCGCATCCTCAACCGCGAAGCGGCCCTGCCCCTCCTGGAAGGCCTGGAATAAATCCACTTGCATGAAAGGCCTTGATCAGTCTTTTTGTGCGCCTGCCCCATCCCCCCGCCGTAATGCCAGGATCAGAACAGCCGCTATGACAAGAATCACGAGGTTGAAGACCCAGACGGTGCGGTAGGAACCGGCGCGGTCGTAGATCAGCCCGCCGAGAAAGGGACCCATGCTCCCCGCTATCCCGACGGTGAAAAAGGTGAGGAGTCCATAGACGGAACCCATGACGTGCCTCCCGTAGCGGTCGGCGACCATGACCGGCAGCATCGGGGCGAGGGAGCCGTACCCGAAACCGAAGACAATCGCATAGAGATAGAGCATCTGTGCGTCCGACGACTGCAGAAGAACCATCATTCCGGCTGCCATGACGGCGTATCCGACACAGGCGGTATACTTCGGATCTCTCATCCTATCGCTGAGCCACCCGAAGGTGAACTGGCCGAGGATGCCGAAGACGCTCACGGCCCCGAGGGACGAGGCCGCGGCGATCTTCTCGATGCCGTTGTCGAGAGCATAGTTTACCTGGTGCATCATGACGGTGAGGAAGGCCATGACGGGGAGGCCGTGGCCGACGGCAAGGATGTAGAACCTCGAATCCCTTGCGAGATCGGACCAGCGAAGAGCGTTCACCTGCCGGGAATTCCCGAATGCGTCCGATTCAGCACCGGGGCAGGACTCCCCATCGGGAAAACACCCGCAGGCCTCCGGCGAGGTCCCGCGCATCAGCAACTGGGAGACGACAACGCCCACCACAAGCGTTGCCCCTCCGAGGAAGAGAAACCCATGCTGCCAGGTGTAATTTTTTACGATGTAGCCCGCGATGGGGCTCAGGATTACGGTGCCGAATCCGACACCCATCGAGCTGATGCCGAGGGCCAGTCCGCGCTTTTTCACAAACCATCGCCCCACGTAGGGGTTGCAGACGACGACGCCGGTTGCCGCGGAGCCCAGCCCGAAGAGGATCCCGTAGGCAAGGTAAAGCTCCAGGGGCGTTGTCGCGTAGGCACCGAGAATAAAGCCCGCGGCCGTGGCCATCGTCCCCGCAAGGGCGAGCCACCGGGGCCCTGCCCTGTCCAGGCTTCTCCCCACGACAATGGCTGCGGCGGCGTAGACAAAGAGGTAGAACGAAGCTGCAAGCGAAACCGTCGAGATGGACCACGAAAACTCCCAGGCCATGGGCTTCATGAATACGCCGAAACAGTACCGGGAGCCGTAGTTCATCGACATGAGGAAGAAACAGCCGAGAACGATGTACCAGCCCTGGAAGATGCCCCGTTTTTTCATTTCAGGAAATTCCCCGTGTTTGCGCTGCCGAAATTTCGGGGCAATGTAATATTGAATTCCTCCCTTTGTCAAACTCAAAGGAGCCGCCGTCCTTTACGGGCGAAATGATTTGTGTTAAGAAGAAATCCCGCGGAAGGGTGGTGCCGAGTGCCTGGCGCCACCCCCCGGGTACGACACATAAATTCATCCGCAAAGAATCCGCATGCATCGAGGCTCATCCAGAAGACCCTTTCGAAATAAAATCCCCCAGAAGAGAAAGATGCATCATCCGGGTGTCCTGAAACCGGAGCTCGATGGCGATCTCTACGAGGTCTTCTCGAAAATCGGAAGGCCCCCCTCCGCGCCTTTTGTCCCTGACCCCTTCCAGCGAGAGGCCCTGGAGGCGATCAAACGCACGGACTGCCTGGTCATGGCCCCCACGGGATCCGGGAAGACCTGGATTGCCGAGCAGGCCATCCGTCACCTCTTCGAGCAGGGGAAGCGGTGCTGGTATGCCTCTCCCCTGAAGGCGCTGACAAATGCCAAGTGGGTGGAGTTCGGCGACCACTTCGACCCGCAGAACGTCGGCATCCTCACGGGGGACACCAAGGAGAACGCCGATGCGCCGATCATCGTGGGCACAACGGAGATTCTGCGAAACCAACTCTACGACGCCATGTATCAGATCCAGGATCTCAACTGTGACCTCGTCATCCTCGATGAGGCCCATTTCCTGGGCGACGCGGAGCGGGGGGTGGTCTGGGAGGAGATCATGATCTATCTCCCCGCGCGGGTCAACCTGCTTCTTCTTTCGGCCACCATTGAAAACGGACGCGAGATCGCCGCCTGGCTGAGCGGCCTCCGGAGGAAGGAGTGCGCCGTCGTCGAGGAAAGAAGAAGGCCTGTTCCTTTGTATCCGCTCTTCCTCCACCCCTCCGGGAGGGTCCTCCCCTTCCTCGAAAAGAGAAGGCTCCACCGGAAAGTGGAACCCTTCATCAGCGAAAAAAACGCGAAGCATCTCCTTTCAAGGAAAACCCCTCCCTACGCGGAGATCATCCGGGTTCTCAAGAAATACCGGCTTCTCCCCGCCATCTTCTTTCTCCAGTCCAGGGCCGCCTGTGACGGGGCTGTCTCCCACTTCAGGGCGGAGCCGTCTCCCCCGGACACCGCTTTTGAAGACGATCTCCGGGAGATCCTGGAGCGAAACCCTCGTCTCGAGCCCCACAGGCAGCTCAAGCAGCTCCGAAATTACCACGTGGGGTCCCACCACGGCGGACAGCTCCCTGCCTGGAAGTTTCTCGTCGAGACCATGATGAAGAGGGGACGCCTCGATGCCATCTTCGCCACTTCGACCGTTGCGGCCGGCGTAAACTTTCCGGCCAGGACCATTGTGCTTTTCAACTCGGATTATTACAACGGACACGAGTGCGTCCCCCTCGACGCCACGGCCTTCCACCAGATGACGGGGCGTGCCGGCCGGCGCGGCCAGGACAGGATCGGCTTCATGCTGCTCGTCCCGGGACGATTCATGGACCTCATTCATGTGAAGCGCCTCATGTTATCGAGGCCCGAGGACGTCGAAAGCCGGATCAAAAACGACTTCTCAATGGTCCTGAACCTCCTCCTCTCCCAGAATCTGGACGACATCCGTCACATCTTCGAAAATTCACTCGCTGTTTACCAGCAGGCAAGGAAGGGAAAGAAGGGAAAAGGCAGTGTCGAGGCGGGGCTCTGGCGGGAGTTCCAGAAACATCTTGCCTTTCTGAAGTCGGAAGGCTTTGTCAACGAGGAAAACAGGCTGACGGCTGACGGCCTCTGGGCATCGAAGCTTCGCCTGGATCAGCCCTTGCTGATCGCCGAGTGCCTGAGGAGAGAAGCCCTGCCCCTCGAGAGCGAGGCCCTGCTGGCCGCGGTGACCGCACCCTTTGTTTACGACCGCGGGCAGGAAATCAGCGTCACACGAAAATTCCTGCCCAAGAAGCTCATCCGCGCCTGTGATGATATTTTCGCCTGCATCCGTCCTCTGATGGAGAGAATGGAGACGGCCGGATTCCCGATGGCCCCCCTGCCCCTCTGGCCCGCTGTCGTCATCTATGAATGGGCCTGCGGCCGCGATTGGGACGAGGTCATCGAAGAGCGGGGGATCGCGGACGGGGACATGGCGATGCTCGTCTCCCGCACGGCCGACAACCTGCGGCAGATCGCCTCCCTGAGGGACACCCACCCCCGGGTGGCCGAACTCGCATTAAAGGCCCGCGAGGCCATCCTGAGAGAGCCCGTCGTCTTCGAATAAATCGCAACGAAAGCGGGATAATTTGTTGCTTGACATCAAACCCCGCTTGCAGATATAAAAACGGCTCTTTCTAAGACCGGTAAAGCCCTGAAAACGCTTTCCGGCCTTGTTTTTAATAGGTCAATAAAAGCGTCCCCATCGTCTAGAGGCCCAGGACACCGGCCTTTCACGCCGGTAACCGCGGTTCGAATCCGCGTGGGGACGCCAGAAACAAGAAAACCGTCCGGTGTGCCGGGCGGTTTCTTATTCAGATACCTCTCTCGCACTCACCGCCTGTCACCAACTCCTATCCTGGGCCACCTCCGCTGTGGTTTCTTAATCCCTTTTTCGTATAGAAAATCATGAATTCGTCGTATTGTTTCCGAATCTTTTCCCCTTTATAGTTTAAGTAGACACCGGGGAGGGGAGACAACCTGTGAGAGAGGCCCACAATCTCGTCAAGGTCAGATATCCGTCCAACAGGGAGGAATACGTTGATGACATGACCCTGAACGAGCTGATATCTTTAAAGAAGATCCGGGAGCTTTACCGCCCTTCCGAGGGCAGGTGGGTCGGGAAAACACTCCTGGCTGTCAGGAGAGAAAGAAGCCTCCATCAGGGAATCGAACGAAGAGCCTTCAACAGGAAGATCCTCTCCCTGAAAGACCGGATCCTTTCCGGCTACAGGGGCAAAGCGAAATCCCAACCAGCGGGACCCCGCCTCATCGACATTTACTGCTGACCGCTCACAGCTCTTCACTCACCGCTCAATTTGAAATTGACATTTTCCGTCCGAAATACTTTGATCACCTCATTCAAGAGATGAGATTCTATGCTTTACCTTCTCTCCGCGGGTCACTGAAGACTGATGTGATATCCCATGGTTCGGGAAAAGCCATGAAACGCCAGAAAACCCCGCCACGCTCATGTGAGCGGGGTTTTGCATTTCACGCAACCCGTTACTATTGCGAGGATGCCGGATGACTCCAGTGGTCCGGGGGACGGTTCCCATAAAGAAAATTCTCGTCGCCGACGAAGAAAAACATCTTTGCGAGACGTTAAAAAACGCCCTAATCGATGAAGGCTACCACGTCGTCCTAGCCGTTAGGGGCGGGGAATGCCTTGAGAAGGTGAGAAAGGAAAACTTCGACTTGATGCGCCTGGCGATGCGATTTCCGACATGAGCGGCATCAATTTCCTCCACGACCTGAGCGAGCACCATCATGATCCCGTCGTGACCACCATGACCGCTTTCGGCGATATTGAATCGACCCGGAAGGCCTTCGGGATGGGGGCTGGGTATGGATGCCGAGTATGCCCGTTTCTGAAGGACGAATAAGACAGGACACGTCATGGACTGGGCGTCCGGTCCGATATGCCGCCTTGAAAAACCCTTCCTATATGAATTAAAAAATCGTTTTCGGGGAACGGCCGCCGAGAGATTATCCGTCGCCCTTCCCCGGAAAAAGCCTACATAAAACGGGGTGATTCATAATGGGTAAGAACAAGAAAAAGGATCCGGAGGTCGTCGAGACCGGGAAGGCAAGCCATGTGACGCCCTGGAATGCTATTTTCAAGCTCCCCGAGAAACAGAAATACGGTGTCTTCGCCTTTCTCGTATGACTTCTGGGGATGTTGATCATCCTCTGGGTCTACAAGTCATAATGGTTTCGGGGATGGCCTGGAAAGCGACATTCTACACAAGCGACTGATTTTGAAGGGGATCATATCCATGCCCTCATGCGCCGTCAGCTGCACTCGAACACGATCGACCTGAACACACGTATTACCGCGAATCTACTACTTTTTTCTTACCTTCTCTCATCTCTCCAAATATCCATTTTTATGGACTTGGAAGAGCTTTTCCTCTTGACAAAGGGGTCCTCATTTGATAGTCAGCGAAAGGGAGTTTCGTTTTGAAACAAATATGAGACCCCTATCCAGAAGCACTTAACCACGAGGAGGGGATTTCTTACATCGCATCACGCGAGTTCCATCATTTTCATCCACAAATTTTTTATCAGGAAATGTCTGCAAGAAACAGGCATATCTAATAATTGCGGAAGGGAGGTGAGGAAAAAAATCATAGAGGGGTATAAGTGCTTATCCATTCATAACCCTGTTTCATATTAACTGAGAAAAAAGGAGGAAGTTATGGCTGGAGATTTGAAACCTCGTTGGGGGCAACCCGCAACCGGAATCATCTCTAATGTGGTATTTTTACTTATTGCATGGTTAACATGGTACATTTTCGCTGATCCAAGGGGGCCCGTTGGATGGTTCCCTTATCCCTTTGTCATGTTCCTTGCAATTATGATTCTGGTTGGCCTGTGGCAGATGATGTTCTTAGGGCACTGGCCTTTCCAGAACATGCATCAGCCCGCGCGCGGTATTACAGAAACCATTGTCAACTTAATTCTTACCTGGTTTGTCATCGATGTTGTTTTTTACCGTATCCTGGGGATAGGGTTCAATTTCCTGAGTTGGTACGGTCTTGAAGCCGTGGGTCAAAAGGGTTTTTTGGCCCAGGCGGCTATTGTCGGTTTCGTTCTGATGGGGTTCTACCTCTATCCCGTTGTCACCATCTTTTTCGGGAAATGGCCCATCCGGCCGAGTGATCTTAAACAGCCGGCCGCAGGTTGGGCAGAGATTGGATGGGCATCCATGTTCGAGCTGTTCGGCTACGTCATTCTCGTCGTCCCGTTTTTTGGTCTCGCTCTGAAGGGGTCTCCTGCGCTGAGCCTGCCCTGGTGGACAAACATTGCAGGAACGCCTCATCTTCACTGGGTCTTCGGCTGGTGGGAATGGGCAATCATCATTCTCTTCATGTTCCCGAATGTCTGGCGCATGAAACCATTCGGACTGATCAAAATTGCCCAGCCGGCTAAAGGTTTTATCTATATGGGATTGAGCTTTATCGGCGCGTACATCCTCGCGCTGATATGCATCAATATCATCCCCATGTGGGTGCCCCAACACCTCTATGAGGAGATCATGGCGGCAAAGGGCGCGTCAGAGTGGAACAGGTTCCTGTGGCTGCACTCCGCCGAGATCGCCGGTTTTACCCTGATTCCCTTCCTGGCCTGGCATCACTATTTTGATGACCGTTGCGGCATCAAAGACGTGGACAGCTGGGCGGCCTTCTGGGTCCGCACGTTCGGGGTTCTGGTCTTTACCGTGATACTCTACTGGATTTACTACTACGGGAATTTCGGTCACTGGGCACTTGGAAACCATCACATGCCGGTGGATGACCTCGGCCACAGGTTCTATCACGGAGAATCACTGATATGGAACTTCTGGTGGATCATTCCTCTTCTGTGGAACGAGTGGTTCTTCCATAAGTGGCCATTCTATGTTCATGCACATTAGTGCTGACGAGATGGTTGATTGTTGACAAATGCTTAAGATGAGTTGCGAATAACCTGTTTTTTCTCCGGTTGTGTAAGGCAGGGCTTGTTTACAAGCCCTGCCTTATCACTTTTTACGCCACACTTCCGAGGATGACACAGGATGAATGACCCCACCTGCAAGATGGAACATTTTAAATACCCCCTTTTCATTGTGGGGGAGGTTTAGGGTTCGCCCGTTGCCTTCCCGAAATGCATTGTAAGGAAAGTTGCTATTTGATATTGGAAAGAAACTGCACGATGATCGGTCTACCCATTTAGACGAAAGGAAGCGGAAAGATGGCAAGAAAAAGACGTTCCCAACCGCTGGACGGGGCGAGCGTGCAGAGCGCAGTTGCTCAACCATCTGCCTCTCTTGAGAAATCTCCGACACCGAGACAGCTTATCTTCAATATGGTCTTGTCTGTTTTAGGTCTCTTTGTAGCAGCCTTCATGTTTTCCCTGGGAGTGATCTGGACAAACAATGGGAGCATGTTGGCCGGCATTGGTTTGATCGCCGCCGGGCTGTTCATTTTTTGGCGTGGGGGTCAAAGGCTGTCCTGGACCTGTGCCGAGATCAAGATGCAGCGACAGAAATGATTCGTCATCGCTCGAGCGTTAGCTAATCTGCGGGGGTCACCTATAAAAAACGGTCAATCTCGAAGTGGTGTCATCCTGTAAATGCTGTATCGAGGTCTTTTGAGAAGGACCAATCAGTCACCTGTCCGTGGTCGAAGACGGCCATTGTTTCAAACACGAATTCACGGTGAGAATGCAAGGCGCTTTTTCCTGGCGTGTTTCACCCCTAAACCAATGAGCGGCTGTGGATGGCTTAAAAACCTGGTGGAACACCCTATTTTGAGGACTCCCCACACCACCGGTAACCGGGGTTCGAATCCGATCAAGATAAGAAAGCCGCCCGACACAACGGGCGGCTTTTTCTATCAGTGGCCTTTCCCACGCTCACCACCTGTTACCGACCACGGTCTCAAGAAACCGCCGCTTCCATCTCTGTGCATGTTTGTCTGCCTGGGTCCGCCTTCCCTTCAGGTCCCGGACTGCTCGATTTCTATGTCCTGGCTCAGCAGTTCGTCTGCGTACTGACCGATTTTTTCCGTCATCTTCTTGGAGAAATAAGCGAAGACGGGAGCCGTTGCAAATGAGAGCCAGCGGCCGACACTCCTCTGGACGACAGCGGAGCCAATCCGGGTACCGATGGCGCCTGCGATTTTCTGCGCTGCCTGGGTGCTCAGGGCCTTGATGATCATCCGGCTGCCGATCTTCTGCGCCAGAATGCGCCCGGCCGTCACACCCAGGGCGCTTGCAAATATACAGAGGATGAGCGCGCGGTTCACTTTGCCGAGTTTATCGTGATACTTTGATATCTTGAAGATGAGGTCCATCTGGATTTTGGTGACGGCGGCAAGTTCCGGAAGGATCGTTGCCATCCCGAAAGGCCCCGGCATCACGCCCGAGGCGAAACTGATTGAAAAAGCCTTGTTCGATGCGAACTCGGTCATATCCTTTGGCGCACCGTCCACCTGCACCCGATCCGGGTCAGGCGTAAAATTCATCATCGCATCCACGAACCATTTTTCGAAACTGAAATCGGTCTCCGTCTTCATTTCCAGCCTCCATTTCATCCGCACGGCACACGCGCCGTCGGTCAGAAAAACATATCCATCATTTGTTCTTTCGGAAATCGATGAAGCCCTGCTCCACATCGACACGGATCAACTGAACGCGAAGCCGGTCACCCACGTCAACCCCTTTAAATCCCTCCACGAGCCTCCCCTCGATCGGTAGCCCGTCGATCCGGACCCACGTTCCCTTGGGTGCCGCTCCCGTGACGATGGCATCGAAGTGTTCCCCGATCCTCGACGACAGAACGAGGGCCGCCGCTGATTTTCTGACGAGCCTTTCCACCTTGTTCGCATCGTCCTCCTTGCGGGTGACGCGAAGGGCAAGGCCTGTCAGTTCGTCCCCGTTATACGGGATCGGCAACCCGTCCAAGGCAGCCTTGAGAAGGCGCTGCGTCACGAGGTCGGCGAACCGCCGGTTGGGTGCCGTGGAGTGCGTGTAGCATTTTACGGCAAGTCCGAAATGCCCCTGCGAGGGTTCCCCCGGGAAATTGGCTTCATACTCACCCGGGCCGATCAGCTTGATAATGGTCTGGGAAAGATCATGGAAATGGGCGGGATCGGCAATCCTGCGCTGCATGAGAAACTGTTCAAGCGCCTTCGAATCGGGTGATGCGGGCAGAGCGTATTCGTATCCGGAGGCCACCTCCATAATGCGCTCCCAGCGCTTCGGCTGACGGACGACGCGTCTCACCGAGGGAAATCCCTTCGATTCCAGGTAGCAGGCGGTCACCTCGTTGGCCGCGATCATGAAATCTTCGATCAGCTCCTTGGCCCGGTTCTTCCTCTCCGCCCTGAGCTCACGAACCTCCTCGCCGACGAACACGGGCCGCGCCTCCACCGTATCCAAGCGAAGCGCACCGCGGGCATAACGCTGCTGCCGGAGTCGCTGCGCCGTCCGGTCCTGGAGGTGGAGGTTTTGATCCAGGCCCGGTACGGACATGATGCCGCGCGGTATCTGTCCCCTGCCCTCCAGCCAGGCAGCAACAGTGCTGTAGGAGAGTTTCGCATGATTCCGCACCAGGGCCCGGTAGATGTCCGACACCTCACAGGCTCCGTCTCTGCCGACGACCATCTCGACGACGACGGCGGTTCTATCCTCCCGGTCATTGAGCGAGGTCAGATCGGTGGAAAGCCGTTCGGGGAGCATGTAGAATACCTGTGCCGCGGTGTAAATGGAGGTCGTGTTGTGGCAGGCGTGACCGTCGATGGCGCCGCCTTTTATGATCGCCGCGTCCACATCGGCGACGGCGATCAGGATTTTCACAATGCCTTTTTTCACCGCCTGGGCGACGGTCAGCTGATCCAGGTCTCTCGATTCCTCATTGTCGATGGAACACCAGGGAAGCTTACGGAGATCCCTGAACCCGTCAGTCGAAGGATCCGGTGCAGCCTGGATGCCGTCTAATTCGCTGATGGCCTCATAGGAAAAATCGGCAAGGAACCCCCTGTCGATCATCGCAAGGCGCGCGATCCGCTGCAGGAGGGCACGGTGATGGCCCGAATATCTCTTACTCAAGCTACTCCTGCCTTTCATTCGGATTCAGACGGCCGAGGCGCCTCAGCCCTTATCACCCGCAAGCGTTCTTCCCAACTCTTTTGCTTCCCGCACGAGGGCCCTGTTGGATTTGATTTCGCCGGGCTCCATGGCACTGCCGTACACCATCCCCACGATTTTTGCGCCTATATAGCTATAGGCGTCCTGGAAGGTGCGCAGAGCGTTGACGCACCCCGAATCAAAGGGGTCCTCACCGCCATAGGACATGGCAATGGCGATCCGCTTGCCCTCGAAAGGATCCTTTCCATAGGCCGGAAAGGCCAGGCAACGATCCATCCAGAGCTTTATCTGGGCCGAGAAGGTGAACCAGTAGACAGGGCTGGCAAGCACCCACGCGTCGGCCTCCCGCATCGCCCGATAGAGAGGCTGCATGTCATCGTCGATCGAGCAGCCCTTGCTTTTCGGTTTCTGGCAGGCATAGCAGGCCGTGCAGGGTGAAATTTTCAGACCGTGGAGGAAGACAGTCTTTACGCTCGCCCCTTTCGACTTCGCACCTTCTGCAATCTTTCCCGCCAGGATGGCGCTGTTTCCTTTCCTTCTCGGACTTCCCAGCAAAACGAGTACTTTTTTTTCTTTTTTCATTTTGATCTACTCCTGACAGAGTATTTGCCCTTCCGAGACTTCTTCTCAAGCGCCCTCCCTGCCTGCTGCTCCAGCCTCTTGAGTCGAGTGTAATAATCCGGAAATTCATTGAGATGCGCCAGGGCGATTTTCCCCGTCAGGATGGGCTCATCACTGGTTACGTTCGTCAGAGCGTCCCTTTTCCCGTGCTCCAGCTCGACATCCATACCCATCCTGAACTGCTCGACATCGTACTCGATCCAGTCGATCCCCAGGGTTTCCCCAACTTTTTTTGCTTCTTTCGCCGTAAAACGTCTTTTCGTGGCCATGAGACCTCCTTTTCACTTTTTCGCTGAAGGGAGCTGGTCCGTCATCTCGAGATACTCGAGATAGACGGGGGGAATGCCGGCGCATGGGTCCATTTGGGGCCCGTAGAACGTAATCGGGTACCGGACACCCCTCTTCGAGAGTTCCACAAGGTTACGCCGGAGTTTCTCCAGCATGGCACCCGGGACAGCCATGACCATTTCGTCATCCTGTGCGGAGGCGAATCTCCTTTCGCCGAAACAGGGTATGCTCACGGCCGGTTTCCGGCTGAGGTAGCACTGAGCGATGGCATCGGAACAGGAAGATTCCCCCACGCAGTAGAAGACGAACCGCTCGTAATCTTCGAACTGAAGGGCGTTGATCATCAGGATGATCTGCGCCGGGTTGGCGTAGAAAAGCACGAAATCCGGTTCGAAAAGGCCTGTCGTCGCAGGTCCCATGAGAAGGGCTTCGTATTTTCCCAAGGGGATGCGGGGAATGGCATCTTCAAATTTTTTGGCGTCTTCCCTCGTCCTGCACCAGGCCACGCTTCGGAGGGTGCCGTCCTTGAGTTTCGGCGGCGCGTCAAGAAACCCCAGGACGTTCGAACAGATGGGCATGAGTTCCGCGCCCGTCGTACCGAAGGTCCAGCCGAAGGTGCGGGCCATGGTGATGAGCTGGCAGGCGGTGCTGTATTTCTTGGGACGACGCACCTTCTCAACTTTTCCGAGGTCCCCTTTGCTCGTAAGGAACCTGAACCCGACGGGCAATGTCTTCAGCCGCAGATGACTTTCGATGTCTTTCACAATGGCGCTACTCACATTTTGTTCTTTCATGACTTTTTCTGCTCCCTTCTCATGGTTTTTCGACGGATGACAGATCCACCGCATCTTTTTACTTCAATCCTTCGGCCAGGACGGCGGCGCCGATGGCGCCGTTGACCTGCGCGTATTCCGAGACCCGGATGGTCATCCCGAGTTTTTTTTCCAGGGCCTTTACGACACCCATGTTTTTTGCCACGCCTCCCGTCATGACCACGGGCGGAACCATACCCACGCGGTTCGCCATGGCCGCCACCCTCGCTGCGATGGATTCATGTATGCCGGCAATGATGTTTTCACGGTGCTCACCTCTGGATATGAGAGAAATGACCTCCGACTCGGCAAAGACCGTGCAGAGGCTGCTGATCCTCGAAGGACTCCCGGCCTTGAGCGACAGGTTGCCAAATACCTCGAGATCCACTTCCAGGGCCCTGGCCATGACCTCCAGAAACCGGCCCGTACCGGCGGCGCACTTGTCATTCATGGCAAAATTTTTCACTTTTCCCTTTTCATCAATGACGATCACTTTACTGTCCTGCCCGCCGATATCGATGATGGACCGAACTCCGTTGTCCAGGTAGTGCGCCCCCACGCCATGACAGGTAATCTCCGTTACGGCTTTGTCCACAAACTTGACACTGTTCCTGCCGTACCCGGTCGAAATCACCCGCCTGACAGCCGATCGCTCGAGCCCCAGCTCTTTTAAAAGCTCTTCGAAAACGGCCTGCCCTGCAGCCTCCGCATGGTATCCGGTAAAGATGAGACGGGTTCCCAGGAGCTTCCCGTTCGAGAGAACGGCCGCCTTTGTGGAAATGGATCCTATGTCGATACCGGCTGTGATCATATTCAGGGTCACGGGTTAAGGGTACCGGGTACCGCGTTCAGGGCTTAGGGCCTTTGTCGCTTATTCACCACTCTTCACTCTCCACTCATCACTGTTTCGATGCTTTGATCATCTCCATGAAAGCGTCGATACGCGTGGCCACCTGGCTTTCCGAAAAGCTCCGCTCGTCCACCATGTCCGCCTCGAGGATGAGCGATGGGATCCTCCGTTCCTTCTCGACAATCTTCGCAATGTCATACTGGCCCAGGGAGTAAGGCTTGCAACTTCGATTCGAGTGCATCACGATGCCGTCCACGTTGTACTTGTCTACCATGGCGAGCACCATGCACGCCATCTCATCCACGCCGATGTTGAGGTAGATGCGCGTATAGGCCTCGGCCATGGAATCGAAGAAGTTGTTTTCGTCGATGTATTTCATCGAGCCGCACCAGGCCGAGGTGTAAGTATCGGCTACCAGGCAGGCGTTGTGAGAGGCGAATTTCTCCGACAGCCACCGCGTTCGGTGCCAGATGGGGATGTTGTCCCAGAGAAGGCGATACTTCTCGTCCGGGATGGCGCCGGCTCCCCTCGCGACCCTGTCATTCATTCTTTCCAGAAGCTAGCGGTAGTAATCGACGGCTTCCCGCGTCCCCCTGAGGGTCACGATCAGCGCCAGGTGGTAGAAGGCGTCGAAGGCGCTCATGGGTGCTGGCCGGTTGACCGTCGTGTCGAGCACCGCCTGCCAGAGACGTTGAGCCTCCAGGGAGAGCTTCCCCACGTTCGACAGACGCCCGTGATCCATTTTTTTGCCGCAGGCCTCCTCCAGAAAGAGGACGTATTCATCCAGCTGCCTGCGGACGTAGCGCCTGACCTCCTCGCTGAACCCCGTGTGACAGAAAGGCGTGTCAAATATGAAAAGGGGAACGTTGAAGTAACGGGCCTGCACTTCGTACCACTTGAGCACCGTCCCGCAGATATTGTTGCAGCAGACGAGCATGTCGGGACGCGGAAGCCCGCCGATGGGACCGCCGTTCACGGTGGCACAGGCTATGTCGGAACGGGCGTAGGAACAAAGATCACTGGAATACCCCATGGATTCCGATGTTTCGCAGAGGCTAGCCCCCATCTTGCTTGCCCCGATCATGGCGCCGTGATTCTCGGGATAGACGGGGATGACATCCATGGCGATGAGCGGCTCGACGGGGCCGCCGCTCGTGATCCAGGCCACCTTCCTGCCGCCTATGCGCGTGCTCTTGGCCTCCATGTAATAGACCGCCAGGATTTCCTTCATCTTCTTGTTCTTCTTGAAGCGAAGGAATATCTTCCTGATGCCGGCAAGAAAGAAGAGGAAGATCTCCTGTATGAGGCTCATTGATTTTGTCTTCTTATGCTCCGCCATCCCTCTTTTCCGTTCCTACAGCATCTCGATGAATGTTTCAAACCGCGTCTGCAGCTGCCCTTCCGACGGGAGCTGGTCCTCCACCTCGAGCATGATACTCGGGATCCCCTTACGGTCGAGGGCCTCCTTCAGGTAGGGATAGTCAAAGGCATGGGGATCACAGAACTTGAGAAAGAAGAAGACGACACCCTGCGCCTTTTTCTCCCAGACGATGTCAACAAGGTGGTCGGCCCTGGTGAAAAGCCCTGTGTGCTTTGCCGGGCAGGGAGGCCGTGCCATGTACCGTTCGGCAATTGCCGCGACGGGGTCATCCTTGATTTCCGTCGTGCCTTCGAAGTATCTCGAGCCCGTACAGAAATCATCCCCCACGACGACACCACCCGCCTCCTCGATGATCCGGTAGATGTCGGGGTGGTTGCAGATGCCGCCGGCCATGACAAGGCGCTTTCCCACGGTTTCATCCCCCGGTCCTTTTTCCCTTTCCAGTTCCGTGACGATACCGGGCAGAATTTCCAGGAGACGATCCCGGTCCATGATCATCGAGGCCTTGATTATCGAGTGAAGGTCGCTTCCGCTGATGATTCCCGGGTATGTGGACTTGACCTCGTAGAGCCTGCCGAGATAACCCCTGATCCGGTTGAAAACCCTTACGGCATCCTGCATTACTTCTTTGCCGATCGTGATGTTCAGCCGGGATTCCACGTCACACGTGAATTTGCGAAGGACGTCTGACATATAAGTTTTTGCGCTTTCCGTGTCCAGCTTCACGGGCAGCACTACATCGAGATGAAAAAGCCCCTTCACGTTCATGCGCCACACATCGGAGAGCCTCTGGATCGAGTCACAGGTGTGGGGGAAGATGGCACCGTCAAGAAACTCAAGACGCCCCGCCAGGGCCCCTTCAAGAGCGCCCCGCACAAGTGAGCAGCAGTAGGCCTGAAAGTGCGCGTCAGCGAGATGGATGGCCTCGCCCGTTCCGAAAAGCCTGAAGGGATGGGCGCCAGCGGCATAGATAATCTCTTCCGGCGTGTAGGAACAGAAATACCCCACGATCTTACGGCGGCTTTCACCCTTCAACTTTCTTCCGTAATCCACCGGGTCTTTGAGGATCTCATAAAATTCTTCCAGCCCCGTCATCCAATAATCTCCCCGAGCGATGCATGCGCGTGCATGGAGCTTGAATCATTTCTCCGCATCGAGATTCAACCTGCCTTTCCGTATTTGAATATCGTCGTGATGTCAATGGAAAAGGGATGATCTGTCCTGACCATCCCTTTAATATGAGACACAATATAAGATTACATTTTGACTGAAGATTTCACCTGCAAAGTGTGGAGATGAGTCAACGGCAAGAAATACTGATTTCTATTTAAAAGAGAAAATAACGCCAAGGTCACCGGGGCTGTTGGGCAGCAGTAAAGGCCTCCGCCGACGCTTGAGACCCCAATCGCGAATCACGAGTCACGGTTAATGACTTGCGGATACTCCGGGTTAATATCGAATTAAGTCTTGACTCTTGATATTATTTGGTTTAGAAATGCCCCGCCGTGATCGAAGCACGGTTTGGGCAGCAACCCGCCGCGATTTGACCACCATTCTTAGCCGTCCATCGAGTTCATCCTTGACAATATTCGAGAATGTGCTCGTGGCGGCCACACCGGATAACATCCGCCCGGGAAAAATTAAACTCGACCTCGGCAAGCGTTTGGCGATGAAGCGCAGGGATGAGCGGTTGTCAGGAAAAACGACCGCCTGATCTGAATTCATCATAAATTCTTTTAAGAAAGGTTGAACAGCGAACAATGTACATTTCCATCATAGGCACCATGGCATCGGGCAAGACCACCCTTTTCAAGGCGCTCTCGGGTATCAACGGCAATGGCAACGGTGGCAGCAACGGTCAGTCCACGACCAGCATCAAGGTGCCCGATGAGCGGATAGACGCTCTGACGAAGATTTTCAATCCTAAAAAAACAACATACTCGCGCATCGAAGTATCCGACACCGTCGCGATCCGCGAAGGGGAAGTGAAGAACGAGACGCTGGACGCGAAGTCCCTTCAGCAGATCCGTCGAAGCGATGCCGTTCTGCTGATCCTGCGCCATTTCGATAACGGGCACCCGGCGGACCCCGTGGGCGACTTCCGGCGAGTACAGAGCGAGTTCATGCTGGCCGACATGGTCCAAGTCGAAGGCCGTCTCGTGCGCATTTGCAAGCTCAACGCGGTCAAGCCCAACCTGCAGCTCCAGCTGGAGCAGGCCCTGCTCGAGCAGTGCCTTGCGCACCTCGAGTCCGAAAAGCCCCTTGCCACGCTGAGCCTTTCCTGCGAGGAGGACAAAAAACTCCGGGGTTTTCTTTTTCTGTCCCGAAAGCCAATGATGATCGTCATCAACTGCGTCGAGGAGAGGCTGGACGACGCGGAGGACATCGCCTCGCAGCTGAGGAAATGGCTCCCCGGTCACATCCCGGTGCTGGCCGCCTGTGGCCAGCTGGAGGCCGAGCTTGCCACGATGTCGCCTGAGGAGCAGCGGCAGTTCATGGCCGAATATGGAATCGAGGAATCTTTGCGCGGCCGCCTCATCCGTCTCGCCTATGAGACGCTGGGGCTCATCTCCTTCCTGACCGTCGGGGAGGATGAGTGCCGGGCCTGGCCCGTCCGCGAGGGCGTGAGCGCCCAGGAGGCCGCCGCGACCATCCACACCGATCTGTCGCAGAAGTTCATCCGGGCCGAAACCGTCTCCTATGAGGACTTTATCCGGTTGGATGGCTTTGCGGGCTGCAAGAAGGCGGGTGTCTGGCGGCTGGAGGGAAAGACTTACGTCGTCAAGGACGGGGACATCATGTCGATCCGGGCGGGCAATTGAGACAGGGACACGTCCCCAGCGTACTGGCAGGGGTGATAAAATTTAAGAAGCCAAATTGAACACCGGTTCAGAGATAAAAAAAAGCGGGGCCGGAAATGGCTCTGCCTTTTTTATATCAACCCGCCTGAATGATTCCCGATTGAAATGTTGTATCGGCAGCCGAGGAGAAAAATTCTCGCCATCAGGAAGGAATCTTGGTTTTCGTCAGGATTTTGTCGCCGAGAGATCGGTTTAATGCTTTCACCTGCTAATCCACGCCGTTGGTTTGCCGGGAGAAGATCGATTATTGATTGAAAGCAAGAACAGAGGTTCAAGACGAATGGACAACTTTTGCCACGCTGTCGAGATACCGCATCCGTGGAAAAAGGGGACAGGCTGCTTTTCCCTTGCCCATTTCGGCAGGAAAAGATTGACCGGGGAATCCCGGCTATATAAACCACAGAAATTCAAAAGTCCCGAAAGTCATCAACCCTGGGGCTTTTTTCTTTGCGCGCGATAGCTACATAAAGGATAGGCTTCTATAGAATCATTCTACTTCTTGATTGACAGTCTTTTTTACAGGTGACCCCCATATCTACCCATAATCCTATCGAGTGCACCTGCAAGTCCGCCATAAAAGATTGATCTTGGGTTTGGTGAATACCGGCTGTTATCAAGTAACAAAGAACGTAAGCCAGGGTGACCCATCAGGACGATCGGCTTCGGCGCATCTTAGCCATTTGCAGTAAAACCTTCGTGAAAAGTTACTTTCCTGCGAGCCTTGCTTTTCTCAAACGATAAGACAAGAAAGTACTCCTGCGGAACACCGTGAAACACCAGGTCCGGGAGGTTCTTAAAGCCGCATCTCTCGTAAATGAGGGGAATCTACTTTTTCACATCATAAAATATCAGCAGTAAAACCTTCGTGAAAAGTTACTTTCCCACGAGTCTTGCTTTTCTCAAACGATAAGACAAGAAAGTACTCCTGCGGAACACCGTGAAACACCAGGTCCGGGAGGTTCTTAAAGCCGAATCTCCCGTAATAGTTAGGGTCGCCCACAAGTACACAGCCTTTCGCGCCCGATGCTTTCAGTAAGGATAGGCCTTCACGGATCAGAGATTTCCCGACACCCTTCTTCTGCAATTCCGGCAAAACCGAGACAGGGCCGAGACCATACCATTTATTGCTACCGTCGGAGATGGTCACGGGCGAGAAAGCTATATGGCCTACGGGCTTTCCACCAGCCTCCGCAACCAGTGAAAGAGTGAGCGCATTGACAGTTCGCAATGAGTTAATAATGAACTGCTCCGTGTGGTTGCTGTGCGGGTGATTTTCGAAAGCCTTTCTGGTGATCTCGAATATCGTTTCAATATCTGATTTCGTCTCATGACGGATGATCATATCCCATTCCTGTCATGCCACAGTTTATATCTGGTGGGCTAACAAATAATATCTTTGGTTTGTATTTTTCGAGCTTTCTTGCCTGCCTGCTTTATTTCACAAAGGAAAAAAGATTACACCATAAAAAGTAACAAAGTTGATATTTCACCATTGGGTATTTTTGCGTTATGAAAGACCATGTACAAGTGGGCAAAATATGGAAACATGACAAAAGATCATAATGAATACCGTTTGCAACAGGGCATCTTAAAATTGTGAAAAACTTACTTACAGGAAGAAGTTAATACCAGAATTTACACTTGCTGTCAGGTCAAGTTCTGTTTGGGACAGGTTGTACTAAACGACGCATGATTTCACAAGCAGTGTCCAATGAAGTCCCGACTACAGACTTTACCTGCGCGTCTGCACCCTGAGAAAACCCAGATGGTTGATGATCACGGCTAAAAATCATTATTTCGGAATTAAATTTCCGGATCGTGTGTGACTTGCCGCCTTTAGCGCATTGCCGTCAAGTCAAAATGCTCTCCCGTGCGGATGGCGCAGATAAGTCTGTGCAAATAGATATGGATGAGATAATGAACCGTCAGGCAGAATGATGTGCACCCTGACGAAAAAGGGAAGCGATGATTGAGGGCTTTAAGGAGTGGAAAGGAAAAGTTTATCACGGGTGGCGAATCTGTGAGTAATGAGCGCCGTGTATCAGATGTGCCACTGCTGGGGCTGCTGTCGATGCTTTACTTCGCGCAGGGCTTGCCGTCCGGTTTGCTTGGCAAGGCACTGCCGCCTCTGCTGCGCGAGCAAGGCGTTTCGTTGTCCGTCATCGGGTTCACGGCGCTGCTGGCCCTTCCCTGGACACTGAAGTTCCTGTGGGCGCCATTCCTGGATCGTTTCTGGACGCGCCGGCGCTGGCTGCTGACGCTCAATCTGGCGACCTGCGGGCTGATGCTGCTGGTAGCCGGGCGTGATTTCGGCGACTGGGTGTCGCAGTCGTTCGCCTTACTGCTGACGGTGCTTTTTCTGATGAACCTCGTCGCCGCGACGCAGGACATCGCAACGGATGGCCTTGCCGTAAGCCGACTGGCACCGCACCTGCGCGGCCTGGGCAACAGTGTACAGGTCATAGGCTACAAGATCGGCATGATCGTCGGAGGCGGCCTGTTGTTGTGGCTGGTCGCGCGCTTTGGCTGGCAATTGTCGTACAGCGCACTCGCACTGTTGATCGTGCCGGTTCTTTTGCCTGTCTGGTTCATGCGCGAGTCGCCAGTGGCGGAGGGAGATGCGGTAAAGCGTGCTGACTGGCACGGCTGGCACGGCTACGTGCGGTTGTTTGCCGATTTCCTGTCGAGGCCACGCATGGGATGGTGGCTGGTCACGGTCGCGACGTTCAAGGCAGGCGACTCGCTGGCCTCGCGCATGATCGGGCCTCTGCTTTCGGATCAGGGATTGTCGCTCGCAGATATTGGGTTGCTGACCGGTGTGATCGGTGCGACGGCGGGACTGGCCGGTGCGCTGCTTGGCGGCCTGTTCCTGCTCCATCTGGGACACCGCAAAGCGCTGTTGCTGTTCGGGGGGCTGCAGGCGGCGGGTTTTGTCGGGTACTGGTTTGTGGCCAGTGGTGCATATGGCGTTTTGATGCTGTATGCTGTGGTATGCATGGAGCAATTCGCCGATGGTTTGTCGACGGTGGCGCTGTTTACATCCATGATGGACGTTTGCCGCAAGCAGTCACCGGGCACCGACTACACACTTCAGGCGGCGCTGCAGGTGATGGTCTCCGGTTTTGTGGCACTGGCCAGCGGCCTTTTTGCCCAAACGTTTGGGTATCAAGCTGTTTTTGCTGCCGGCGCAACACTCACACTTTGTGCGCTCGTACCTGTCATGATGTTTTTCCGCGTCGCCGGACATTCACCCGTGGCCGGCAACTAGGAAAAAGGGGACAGGCTACTTTTTTCTTCCAAGGAATGCCTTACTCATTACGCACGATTTGCCCACCGATAATTTTTTATCGGCTTCACCTAAAAAGTCACACTTGGCTGCATCACTGAGAATCAATGATAACCGTTTGAAAGTCAGCATCGTAGACCTTAGCAGACTAAAATGCACCTTGTTGCCCTGTCCAGTGGGGGGGTTATACTTTGCTGTAACGAGAGACGGCGTACTCACTCATGAATACCCATCACATACTTTGCTGTGCCGACTTGAGGACAAAAGTCTCAATATCGTGCATCACATCCGCACTGTGCATATATTTGTTCGACGGGCAGGCAATCAAGGTTGCACGGGGTAGCCTGTCCGCCATGTGACGAATATTTGCGGAGGAGTGCAACGTATCCGTGGGGGCGTAAGCCAAAGCCACTGGTATTTGCACGCTGTCCAAATGTGGCCAGACCTGGTATTTCTGATAAATGGCGGCTTTGGCCGAGAGCTTGATTCTCTGGGGGTGGGCCGCGCGCAGTGTTTCGTTATAACGCATCATCTGTTCGGGCTCATTTTTGACATCACACTTGAAGGTCTTTATATACCAGAGAATAAAATACTTGATCCCATGATAAAAAAACGCCGGCAAAAACAGCATCCACTGCAAATACCACGGCGCCTTGAAATCGCTGTTGGGTGCGATCAAAAATGCCGTCCCCGCGGTCAACCTGCCCCCTTTCAGGGCCTCCAGCAGCGCGGTCGCCCCGAGAGAGCTACCGATCACGGTAGCGTATGGTGAGGCGATTCCCAGATGGCTGCAAACGTGGATCAGGTCTGCAGCCATCTGTGCAATACTGAAATCCGCTGGGATCAGTTTCTTGTTCTCAAAAAGGGCCGATCTCTTTTCCCGTGTTTCGATATAATAGACCGGCCTTCGAGCAGCCATGACCTTCAGTAAGGGCGCCCATCCGGATACGGCGGATACCCACCCAGCCACAAAAATGATGGGATCTTCGCTTACAGGCTGTATTGGCCGCCAGGTCATGACCCGCAGATGGACACCATGCTGCACGCAAACCGACAACTCTTCATAGATTGAATCCTGGATTGCGACCGGATCCAATGGGGAGTTGTCCACATTGACCTCCTTAATGGAGCGGATAAAATTTTAATGCAACGGCTCTCAGGCGCCGGCGAAGCTCTCTTCGGGGATGTCGATTGCACCTACTAATCCACGCCGTTGGTTTGCAGGGAGAAAATCGATTATTGATTGAAAGCAAGAACAGAGGTTCAAGATGAATGGACAACTTTTGCCGCACCGTCGAGATACTGCATCCGCGCTTGTGAGAATGAAAGCAGGTTAATAATCATTGATCGAATCAATATAATTGATAAGCCTTTTTTTGTTTTTTGTCGAGGAAGTAGAGTACGCCAGCTTTCACAATCTGCATAATAGCTTGTGTCAACAGGATTTTGTTACGTATAGCAGGAAGAAGTCCTCACTTCAATAGACACCGGGCATAGGATCTTTTCCCCGATTTCACTAATCATTCGCCTTTTTCCAGCCACCGCTTGATCTTCTCGATGTCGCAGGGCGAAGATCCTGACGGAGACGATCGAAGGCCTTCTTCTGGGAAAGATTCATGCAAGACCACAGGATCCCGGCGATCGCGCAGGCAAGCTGTGTCCCTGCCAGAACTCCCAAGCTCAAGGGGAAGTCCCACCCTCTAAAGTAGACTGGCAGGGATAGGTTTTATCTTTACACACGGACACCCCTGACCTATACTTCCCGGCGGTTGTTTTATCGGAATATCAGGAGGGGGTCCAATGACACATGCATGGGGAGATTCAAACACAATAAAGAAACACGTGAACAAGTCGCCTTTCTACAAAACCATCTCCATGAAGATGATCTCTACGGGCACAGAGGGTTCTGTCGTCAGGGTGAAGGCCGGGCAGAGGCACAAGAACCTCTGGGGAACGGTCCATGGAGGGGTCATGGCATCACTTGCGGATTCTACCTGCGGCATCTCTGTGCTGCCCTCTCTGGCTGTCGGGGAAAGCATTGTCACGACTTCCCTGCAGATACACTATTTCGCGCCGGCAGACGTCGGTGAGCTCACGGCCTACGGCACGATGATCCACCGCGGCAGGCGTCTGGCCCACGCGGAGGCCAGAATCTTCAACGAAAGAAAGAAGCTGATCGCCAAGGGCACGGCGTCCTTCATCATTGTGCGCAAATGAAACACGCTGATTGAAACCAGCGAGGCAGATATCGTTGATAGAAGAAATATCCCGGAATCTTTTCATGATCACCCTTCCCATGCCGTTCCGTCTGAAGCATGTGCACGTCTTTGCCCTCACCCATGACGATCGGATCACACTCTTCGACACAGGCCTCGACACGCCGGAGACCATCTCGATCCTCGAAGAATCGCTGAGGGCCATCCGAAAGACTGTGCGGGACATCGATCGGATCTTCATCACCCACCATCATATCGATCACTGCGGAATGGCCGGCCGCATCAAGGCGATCTCGGGCGCGGAAATTCACGTGTCGGATGTCGGCCGGGAAGTCCTTTCGGTGCGAACCGACGAGGCGGAACTCGTTCGCTGTGTAAAGGAGTTCTGCCTCCTGCACGGTCTCCCCGAAAGCACGACGAATTTCGTCATCAACCTGTTTCTTGCTTTCAAAACCGCCGGAAGCCCCTTCGAAAGCGATCGATGTTTTCAGGCCGATTCCTGGCAGGTCGCCGGCGGGACGAAATTCCAGGCCATCGCTACCCCCGGGCACACACGCGACCATGTGTCCTATTACTTTCCGGAAAAAGGCCTACTTCTCTCGGGCGATCACGTCCTGCCGGACATCACCCCCAATTTGAGCCCCGATCTTTTTTCCCCCGACTTTCGACCCCTCCGGAGCTTTCTGGACTCGCTGACACGGATCGAGACCCTCGCCGCCGGAAAAGTCTATCCGGCCCACGGAGACCCTTTCCCGAATCTGGCCGGAAGAATCGAGGAGATCAAGGCGCATCACGTGACCAGGAAGGGATTGGCACTGGAATCGGTCAGGCGGGGACCCCGGACCACCTTCGAGGTATCCAGGGATATTTTTGGTGACGACCTGCCCGAATTAGACAGTTTTCTCGCCCTCAATGAAACCTACGTCCACCTGGTCGAACTCGTGCACGAAGGGGCGATGAAAGAGGAAATAATAAAGAAGCACGTCCTGTACAAGACGGCATGACGCAAGAAATGAAAGCCCGAGGCTCCCGGCTCTATGGGCCGCCCACCCGCCTCGATATCTCCCCCACGATTTTCTTCGCCGCCGAGATCTTCTGCGCCCTCACGGCACCCGCAAGGTAGCGGCCGGACTGCTCGACAAAGACCCCGCCGTAGAGGGGATCGACGGCCTGCATGGAAACCCGGCCGCCCGACCCGGCTACTTGAAGCCCTCTCCCCGATGCCTTCAAGTAAGCATGGTATTGATCAAAGGCCTTCCGGGCGGTCTGCCCCGAATCCTCGGGGACCAGGAAGACCTGCATCTTTTCGCCTTCCGAAACGGCGTCGGCGATGAGGCCACGTCGGAGGAAGGCATATCCAAGGAGACTCCTGGCGATATAGCGCTCCGTCCCGGGCAATATGCCCGGCACACGGAGTATTTCGACCTCCGCCGGACGGCCCGTGCCGGGCGGGAGATTTTTCGAGATGGACCGGCCGCATGCGAGGAAGACGTCTTCTTCTATGCTCGTCACACCGGAGGCCTGAAGCCTCACGAAATACCTGTCCTGGTAGAACATAAGCTGCGACGGTGATAGAAACCCTTCGACACCGACCTGAGACGCCGAAGCTCCCGGCTTCCGGTAATTCGAGTAGATGCCGAAGGCGTCCAGACGCGAGGCCATCCTGTAGACATCCGCTGCGACCGCCGTGTCAGGGTCTCCTTTCTTCACATACCGCGCCGTGGCAACAACCTCGAATCCGTAGGGAAGATAAAGCTCCGCTTCACCGTTGATGTAGTCGAAGAGATTGTCCCGGTCATAGGGAATAACCCGATCCTCCAGGATCCACCCTTGCGAACACTCGGGAACGGGCAATATCTTTTGAATGGGGTCGTCCGAGGCGTCGACGGGGACGGCCAGACACAGGACCAGGATGGAAAGGACAACTGAAAAAATCACGAGAGTTCTATCCACGATTTCTCCCGCATTGTGCGAAACAGGCGCACGACATTTCTAGGTCAGGAATTTCCTCGCCTGCTCCATTTTCATTCGTACATCAAGCCCGTTGACGCAGCGGGCCACGCAATCTCCGCAGTCGAGGCAGGCGGATGCGGATCGGGAGATCGGAATCTTCCCGTAGGTGGACCGGGCCAGTATGAGGTTATCATAGCCCTGAGCGTACATCAGGCAGCGGTTGATGGTGCTGATCTCGACACCCGCTGGACAGGATGCCTCGCATTTCCCACAGAGGTGGCAGTAGATGGGTTGAATGGCGGCGCCGTAGCCTTTCAGGATGAGTCGATCGACATAATTGAAACGCATCCCCATGACCGCTACGTCTTCCCTGAGCTCTGCAGTATCCCGCATGCCGGGTATGGCCGCGGTGACATTCCTGTCCTGAAGTACCCACTTGAGGGCTGCCTGGTGGGGGCTGATCGGTCCCAGCGCGTCTGTTTTGTACCCACCCGCCTGGGTTTTCATTGCAACGATGCCGATCTTTGCTTTTGCCGCCCTGGCAATGGCCTCTCCGACATCGGCGCCGCTCTTGAAGTTGTACGCCACGAGGGCCATGTCGAAGAACCGCGCGGGGTCGTCCACGAGGGCATTGAGCACCTCCGCCTGGTTCGTGTGCGTGGTCACGCCGAAGAAACGGACCTTTCCCTGTTCCCTCAGTCTGACGAGGGCCTCCCGGGTTTCCGGATTAAATACCCGGTCCCTGTCGTCGAGGCCGTGGAGCTGAATGACATCGATATGATCGGTCCCCAGGGCCTGGAGGCTGTCCTCCACGTCCCTGAATATGGCCTCTTTCTTTCTCGACGAGGATTTTATTTTTGTCGCAACATACACCTTGTTGCGCCTGCCCTTCAGGGCCTGGCCGACGATCTCCTCGTTGCGGCCGCTCATATAGCGCCGCGCCGTGTCGACGTAGTTGACGCCGTGATCAAGAGCCATCGCGATCACCTCCGGCTCGGGTGTCAGCATGGCCCCGAAGCTCACGACGGTGATTTTCAATCCCGTTCGTCCCAGGGTGCGGTAAACCGGCTTTGGAAAAACGAAGGGCTCCGTCGCCGAAAGCCGCGCGGCGCCGGCAATCCCCTCCCATCCGAGCAGCGCCGATGTGGACCCTATCATCCCCAGCCTCAGAAAATCCCGTCTGTTCATGTATCTCCACCCCTGTGCCATCATGTGATTTCCGATTCCGATACGGAATATACCATATTTTGACTTGAGGTGCCCTGACGGATTTTCACTCTGCGATGGGCATCCGGCTCTGCGCCCCCTCTTCCTCGTGGTGCTCATGGCTTCGCATGATCAAAATGAGGACGATGGAACAGGTCATCATCACCGCAAGAACGTAGAAGGTGTCGTTGAAGGCCATCATGGAAGACTGTCTCAGAAGTCCCCTGTAGATGGTACCCAGGCTCCCGGGATCCAGCAGGGCGGGCGCAAAACCCTGGTCCTGGAGGGTCTGGGCAACCTGCGGGAGGGCGGTCTGGAAATTCCTGTCCAGGAGGCTCATGTTGCCTGCGAGATGCGAGTGATGAACCTGCACCCTGCGAGAGAGGATGGTCGATGCAATGGCCACACCGAAGCTTCCCCCGAGCATCCGGGTGAAATTGAAAATGGATGCCGCGTTCCCCATGTCCTCTTTCCTGACCCACGACATGGTGAGCGTCATCAGGGGGATGAAAAGAAAGCCCATGCCGAGTCCCATGATGATCCGCGGCCATACAATCGCGTCGAAATCGGCGTAGAGACTGAAATGCGACATCATGAATATCGAAAAGGCGGTCACGGCTATACCGGAGCCGAGGAGGCCTCTGGGGTTCACTCTCGTGACAAGCCTTCCGGCGATGGGCATGGCAATCATCGTCATGAGCCCCCCGGGGCCGAGGACCAGCCCGGCCAGAAACGCCGTGTACCCCATCAGGGTCTGAAGGTAAATCGGCAGAAGAACGATGCTCCCGAAGAGACAAAAGAAGGTGAAGAACCCGATGATGTTCCCCGCGGTGAAGGCCGGGTTCCGGAAGACCCTTAATTGGACCACGGGATTCTCCGCAAAAAGCTCGTTGATGACAAAGACGGCGACGGCCGCGAAGGAAATGATGCACAGCCAGAAAATGAAAGTGGAAGCGAACCAGTCTTCCCTTTGTCCCCGGTCCAGCATCACCTGCAGGCAGCCGATCCCGACGGTGAGGAGCGACAGACCCAGGTAGTCGATCTTCATCTTTCTCCTCTCCACGTAGGAGGGATCCACAATGAACGAAAGGGTCATGAGGATGGAGACGATCCCGATCGGTATGTTGATGAAGAAAACCCAGTGCCAGGACCAGTTGTCCGTGATCCATCCGCCCAGGAGAGGTCCGATGATCGGCCCGAACATCACCCCCGTGCCGAAGATGGCCATGGCCATGCCGTGCTGTCGGGGCGGGAACGTCTCGAGCAGAATCGCCTGCGAGAGCGGCTGGAGGGCGCCGCCCGCGGCGCCCTGGAAGACCCTGAAGATGATGAGGGCGGGGAGGCTCCAGGAAATACCGCAGAGGAGTGAGGTCAATGTGAAGAAAAAGACGGAGCCTATCAGGTAGCGCTTTCTGCCGAAGAGCCGGCTCAGCCACCCGGTCATCGGGATGACGATGGCATTTGCCGCAAGATAGGACGTGATGACCCAGGTGGATTCGTCGATCCCGGCGGAGAGGCTCCCGCGGATGTGAGCGAGGGAAACATTGACGATAGAGGTATCAATGATCTGGACAATGGTGGGAAGCATGACCGTTACGGCGACGATCCACTTGTTCATAGGACCCACTCCGCCGGTCAGTGATCGGTCAGGATCGTCGGCACGACGGACATGCCGATGCGCAGAACCGGTGCCGGGTTGTTCGACTCGTCCAGCACGATCCGGACGGGGATTCTCTGAACCACTTTCACGTAGTTGCCCGTGGCATTTTCTGGGGGGAAAAGCGAAAAGGCCGACCCCGTGCCCGCCATGATGCTCTCCACTCTTCCCTGGAGGACCTTGCCGGGATAGGTGTCCACCTTGATCCGGACCTTCTGCCCGGGTTTCACCCGCGTCAGGTCCGTCTCCTTGTAATTGGCCGTGATCCAGACATCCCCCGGCGCAAGGGACACGACAGCCAGCAGTGGCTGGCCCGTCTGAACCCGGTTTCCGGCCTCCACATTTCTCTTGGTGACATACCCGTCGGCGGGGGCCAGGACCTTCGTGTAGCTCTGGTTTAGCTCCGCGCCCTGCAGGGTGGACTGGGCCTGGCGGATAATGGCCTTCTGCGTTCCCAGGGATGCCTCCGTCTTCTTTACGACTTCCCTTGATAATTTGAGTTGTGCCTGGGCCACCTCGAGGGCGGTCTTCTTCTGATCGAAAAATTCCTTCGTGACCAGATCTTCTTTGACGAGAGAATCGGCCCGCTGAAAGTCGATCTCCGCCTTGCGGAGCAGGGATTCCTGCGCTTCAAGGCCGGCCCGTGCGGAATCGAGGGAGGCCTGGAGCTCGATGAGCTGATGCCTTGCCGCCTCCAGGCTGGCCCGTGATTCCAGCACCCTCACCTCGTAATCGGCCGGATCGATCTCAACGAGCGTTTCCCCCTTCTTCACCATCTGGTTGTCCGTGACGTGCAGGATTTTGACCGTCCCGGGGATCTTCGAGGCCACGAGATACACGCGGCCGTCGACAAAGGCATCGTCCGTGCTGACGTGGGTTTTCCGGTACTCGAAATAAAAGAGTGACGAGACGATGATCACCGCCAAAATAACAGCCAGCGCAGAGAAGACAAGAATCTTCCTCTTCCTCTGAGTCCGGTTGTTTGAGTTCGGGCCTTCACCCGCGCCCGTCGCCTCGGTCATGAAAAATCTCTTCAAGCGGTTTGAATGACTTGTAATTTAAGCCTTTGCACGTGATGTCTACTGAAATCTGTCCTGCGAATGCGTTAATGTTATTGAATATCAGAAACAATTTTCCAATTCAATTATTCTTTTGGGGATACTGCGCAGGCCATGACCCGCCGACCCGGTTTTTCAGTGACCACTACCCGGCCGGAGAGCCCCATTGATTCACCGCATCAACTGTGCTAATAATTCCCCCGTTCCTGCCCAATGACAAAGGCAACCGTTACCAGACGAACATCACACCGTACGACCGTTACGCACATGCCGAATCGGCAAATATCGGCCTCTTTTCGGGCGGCTCAGAATGCAGATGGAACCCCCGGGTCCGGGTTTGCACTGTGGCCGTTCATGCTGGCGGTCGCCCTTCTGCTTCTGTGTGTCGCCTGTAACGCGCCGTCGCCGTCACCCGCAACACCCCAGAGAGAAGCAGGGGTTGAAAAACCACAGGTGGCAAAGCCGGACGTCGGCTTTGCGTCCCGACAGAAATGGATCGATCACTACCAAAAACACGGGCGTGAGTTCGGGTCAATTTCAAAGGAGCAGTATCTGCTGAAGGCCCAGGAACTCCGCGACCACCCCGCGGGCGGCGACATCCTCGAGCATATCCGGCCCGACGGCGTGATCACGCGCTTCGACCGGGCCACGGGCGACTTCATTGCATTCAATGCCGACGGCGTGATCCGGACCTACTTCCGGCCGAACGACGGCGAGGCCTATTTCCGCCGCCAGGCCTTCAGGCGTCATTAACCACCGTGCCTTTTGAAAGGTAGAGAGATGGTCAAGAAAGATCCCGTATCGGATTTCCTGAAGGAAAGGGGCTGCCCCGCACATGTGATCCGGGGCGGCCTGACGGGCCTCATCGAGAGCTGGGAGGCCACCCTCGAGTCCGTGGAGAAGGGCTACGGTCTGGGCCTGGACGACTACCTGAACGACATGGACGGAAGACAGCTGATGGAAGAGGCCCTGGGCATCGCACCGGAAAAGGACAAGAAGAAGTTCACGGATCGCCTGCGACAGGCCGACGCACGCATGAAGAAACTTCTCGTTCCTGCGGGCAAGTGCCTCTGGGGGGACGAAGTCGCGGAGTCGGAGGGCTGGTCCACGAGGAAAAACTGGTGGTACTTCATGAAACCGCTCAAGGGCGGCAGCGATCTTCTTGAGGAGATCGAAGACCTCTGAGGCCACGCGGGATATCGGTTCTTGTGTCCGGGGGTTTTTTCTGTTACGTATTTTTCCTTGATTTTCTCTTTTAGACGAACTGAACAGGAAAGGAGATGAAGATGCAGGGATTATTCACCTTGACACCGGCGGAATCAAAGAGGCTTCTCGGAAAGGCCCTCGCGGCCCTGCCCGACGTGCAGAACGCAAAAACAAACGGCTACCTCCTCGTCAGCCGGGGCTCGACGACGGCCTACGTGGCGGAGGAACTCCTGGGGGAGAAAGTAGCAAAGGACAGGCTGACAGCCGGGCAGATCATCCGGGGGGTGCTCTGCGTGCTGAGCGCCGAGGAAAGATCAAAGCCCATCACCTTCCACAAGAATCAGGTGCACCCCGTCGAGCCGGGGACCGTTCTCGACAAGCTCTCGCCCGGTGACATGCTCATCAAGGGGGGCAATGCCGTCGATGCCTTTGGAAACGTGGGCGTGCTCATGGCGAGTCCCGCGGGCGGCACCATGGGCCAGTTCTACATGGCCATGAAGGCCCGGGGCCTTGAAATCATCTACCCTGTCGGTCTCGAAAAACTGATCCCCTCCGTCGAGGAGGCGGCGAGGTACGGCGGAACCCTTTCGCTGGGCCGGACCATCGGGGCACGCGTGGGGATGGCCTGTGTCGCCGACGGCAGGGTCTTCACGGAGATTGAGGCCATCGAGAGCCTCTTCGGTCTCGACGCCGTCTGCTACGCCGCAGGCGGATGGGGGGGTGCCGAAGGGTCCGTGACGCTCATCGTCGAAGGGCCCGGTGAAGATGTGAACCGATGTCTCGATTTCATGGAGCAGAAAATCAAGGGGGAGCCTCCTCTTCCCGGTGTGAAGGGACCCTGCAAGACCTGCCCTATCCCCTGCAGCTTCCGGGGAAAGGACGTGAAAGAGCTGCCCGATTATCTGAAATAGCGGCACGGGGAGGAATGCATGAAACTGAAAGTGGGGAGTAAAGCACCGGATTTCACGTTGCCAAGCCATCTGGGCCGGAAGATTAGGCTAAGTTTTCTCTACGGCAAAGGACCCATCGTGCTCGCCTTCTTCCCCCTGGCATGGACGCCCATCTGAACGAACCAGATCCCGTCTTACGAGGCAGAACTCGCCAAGTTTGCGGGATTGAATGCCCAGGTCCTGGGCGTCAGTGTCGACCACATCCCCTGCCTGAAGGCGTGGGCCGAGAGCCTCGGCGGGATTTCATTCCCGCTGTTGAGCGATTTCAATCCTCTCGGGGCGGTGGCCGGGAAATACGGCATCAAGAGAAAGGAAGGTCACTCGGAACGGGCGATCTTTGTCCTCGATGAAAAAGGGATCATTCGCTACATCGATGTGCACGACATCAATGACCGGCCGAGCAACAGGGTGCTCTTCTCAGAACTCAAGAAGATTGTCGGTGCGAAGAAGAAATCCTGAAGGTGTTTGAATCCGCGAGGGAAGGTTGAATGAACCGTCATGCGATGATGCTGGTTGTGTATCTCACGGCCCTTTTTCTTTTATCGGGCTGCGCCGTAGAAGGGTCAAAATATTCGGAACTGAGGCCTTCCATCACCCCCGTTCAACCCGACATGGGGAGGATTTATTTCTACAGGCTGGCAGAGGCCGTCGGCTCGCCCTTTCAGCCATCGGTCATTCTCAACGGCGAGGAGGTCGGAAAATCCACGCCGGGGGGCTTCTACTACGTCGACCGCCGTCCCGGCAGCTACAAGGTTTATCTTTCGAACGAGAAAGAAAAAATAGTGGAGTTTTCGCTCGAACCGGGCCAGGCGCGATACATCCGGCTGTCCGTCGCCCTCGCTGCTGTCACTTACCGCGTGTACCCGGAACTCGTGGCGAAGGATTTCGCCGAATCGGAGATGAGGTCACTTCATCATTTAAAATGAAAAAAAGCATCCACAGAAGGCTCTGAAAAGGGCATGACGGGTTGCCCTCGATCCCGGACCGGGCGGCTCGGGAATCGGGGGTCGTCGGTCAACTGCTGAAATCCTCGATCCGGACGAGGTACCACGTTGCGTCGATCTTCTTGAATCTGTAATAGACCAGGACGCGGTTATCTTTTCCCTTTAATCTCAGGGCGGATTCATCGGAGCCGTCCTGGGCCGTCTTCATGATGGCGATATCCCATTCCCTGGGGTTGAAATCGGTGAACTTCCACTCCTTCCTCGAAATTTTTTTCTTCTGGGCCGTCTCCGCATCCTCGCCATCCTTATAAATGCAGACCTTCAGTGGAAACCGCGTGTGATCGCGCTGGAACTTCCTGGAGGACTTGAAGTGGATGTAAAAGGCCTTGAAGGGGTCCGCATCCTCCACGTCCTTCTTGAGGCTCCATCCCGTGTCGTAATCGAAAGACCTTGTGACTTTGCCGGCCTGGTCTTTGCCCGTTTCCGCGGTCATGACTCCCTTGTCGTCATAGGCGTACTCCGTCCAGAGGGTGACCCTGCCGTTTTCTTCCGTGTAATCCTTGATGAGCTTTCCACTTTCATTGTACAGGCGCTCCTGGAGGTGAACGACATGACCCTTTGCATCTTTATCGACGGACTTCGTCACCCGGCCGGCTTTGTCATGGGCCAACTCCCTCGAACGGATGATCTTTCCGTTGCCGTCCTTTCTCGTCTCCCGGATCCGGCGGCCCCGGTCATCGTATTCCCTCTCCGTCCACCCCTGGACTGAGCCGTCGTCGCCCGTGTGGTACTCCTTGACAACGCCGCCGGGTTTCGCGCTGCAGCTTTGGCCCATCGCCTGCTGAGATGCGAGGATAACCGCCAATGTGATCATCCAGCCCACTCCAATCATCCATGTCGAAGAACCAGAACTTTTTTTCATAGAACCTCACCGATGAGCGTTGTGTTTTAAGGCTTCCAAGGACAAATCAATGCAACACATCTGCCAGAATGGGGGAACCGGCAAAACCTTTTTTCCCCATTTTTGCCCTGGTTGAGGGCCCAGCGGATTTAAAACCGCTTGCCTGCCTCCGCAAAAAAAGCTATTTAAAAACCACAATTCTTTAAAGGGGTTTGCGGTTATGCTTCAAGCTGAAATTTTCAATATGGCCCTTCTGGTCATCACTTTGCTTCTGTGGGGGACGACACCCCTCATGGAAAAGATCGGCCTCCGGGAGGTCGATCCCCTCATCGGTGTCTTTATTCGCAGCGCAGCCGTCGTCATTGTTCTCGCCGTCATCTTTCTCTTCTCCGGCCGGTACGGGGAACTGGCCAGGGTCTCCCCGAAAAATCTCGTCCTATTCGCCGGAAGCGGCATCATGGCAGGGCTCGTTGCCATGTGGACCTACTTCTATGTCCTCAAAAGCGGGATGATGTCGCAGATTGTACCCATCACGGCCTCGTACCCGCTTGTCACGGCACTCCTTGCCTTCCTTGTTCTCGGCGAGAGTTTCTCCATCCCGCGCGTCGTCGGGATTATCATGACGGTGACGGGGATCATCCTTATCAAGCAAAGCTGAAGGGATGAACCTTGAATCCCTCACGAATCTGATATAATCTACACGAAAATCCCCTCGGAGGATCTCCCATCGATGAAAACGGCCCGTCTCGAGACGATCAAGCGGATCCGGATCCTCGCCCACATGATCCAAGAGAACATGACGACGGACAACCTCTCTGACCTCATCTTCGCGCAGAACGAAATGGAAAAGCTGATCATTCAGTTCCACGAGGAATTCCCGGATCTCATGACAGCCGGCCAGTTCAGGGGCGCAAAGGACGACTACAATGCCTTCCTGGACCTCGTCGATGCGGCTTACGCGGAGGAGGTTGAAAGGTCCGTGAAGAGGACGGGGGTGTGAAAACAGGAACGGCAAATCTACCCCTCCACGGGGGAAAAGCCCCCGCCTGGCTCTTCAGCCGGATGAAGAAACTGGCCGCGGAGATCGCCCGCCTGATCCTCTATGATTTCGGCCCCGACGAACTCCTGCGGAGACTTTCAGACCCCTTCTGGTTCCAGGCTTTCGGGTGCGTGCTGGGCTTCGACTGGCACAGCAGTGGCCTCACCACCACAACCTGCGGCGCCCTCAAGGAGGGCCTCCGGGGGATGGAGCACGAGATCGGTTTCTTCGTCGCCGGCGGGAAAGGCCGGGTGTCCCGCAGGACACCCGACGAGATCCTTCACTTCGGAAAGCACATCAACCGGGATCCTGAAACCCTCGTCTACGCGAGCAGAATATCCGCCAAGGTTGACAGCGCAGCCGTCCAGGACGGCTACCAGCTCTACCACCACGTTTTTTTCTTCGACCGGGACGGCAGATGGGCCGTCGTCCAGCAGGGCCTGAACGATCAAAGCCGCTACGCCCGGCGCTACCACTGGCTCGGTCTCGACAAGGTCGATTTCGTCTGTGAACCCCACCAGGCCGTCTGCTGCGATAAGAAGACCGCCACCCTGAACCTCGTCGCCCGAGAGGGGGAGGAAAACCGCCGGGCATCCGCCCGGATTTCCATTGAACACCCGGACAGGGTCATCGAGGAGTTCAAAAAGATCCAGACCCTCCTACTGCCTGCCCGGCATGATGTGACCCCCGACCTGATCGGCCCTGAGTATTTCCACAGAATCCTGCTCAGGACCTATGAGGAGCAGCCCGATGGTTTCCAGAGTCTCCTGGGCCTCCGTGGGGTTGGCCCGAAGACCTTGAGGACCCTTTCCCTCATGGCCGAACTCATTTATGGCGCGAGGCGGTCATTCCGGGATCCCGCCCGCTTCAGTTTCGCCCACGGCGGCAAGGATGGCCACCCCTACCCGGTGGACCGGGAAACCTATGACCGTTCAATTATTTTCCTCGAAGAGCTTATAAACTCGGCGAAAATCGGGCATTCCGAGAAAAAAAGGGCTTTTGAAAGACTGAAGGCCTACTGCAGCGGGAAGAACAAGCCCTGAGAGGAGTTTCGACCCCTATGCCTGAAATCGGCTGAGACAGACTGGTAAGTTATATAAATAATTGTAATCATTATGAATAAATAGTTATTGACACCGGAATCCCCATCGTCTCAGAGGTTTTAGAAGCTACCGACTGAAGACCATCTGCGCTCCTCTATTGCGCTGCACTAAATAATCAGCAAAAAACAGTATTTATGGACGTTTGATATTATTCATTACATTGTTATAATTTAATTATTTAAATATTCGAACAGGATGTTGCAATGCACAAATTTCCCTTGACAAATTTCTTTCTGTGATTATAATTGAGAGTAAATAAAAAATTCGTTGGGTGTAAGAATAATTTTTAGCCCTGGCGCCCAAGGGATTCAGCGCCCCGGATCCCCCTATCCCTCGACTGGCCTTGCTTCCAGCGATCGATAAAAATGCTTGACAGATACAACATCTTGGGGTACCATTCGCCCAAACCTACAAGATGTAGATAAGTGTTTAAGAGGTCTTTCCCTGCCCGGGATGAACTCATGAATTTATATAAAAGTTTCAGTTGATGGGTGGGGTTATTGAAAAACTTGACAGCATAGTGTATACAGGCTACCTTAATACGGCACCAAGAACGCTGATGTTAAAATTTGCGTTACCCTGATTGTGAGGATGAATACTCCGTCACTGAAAAAACCATAAATATCCAATTCATAGTTTTATCCCACCCCAGCCGTCTTAATTAATTCTACCAATTTTTATTCGCGGGATTCTTGTTAACGAGAGGAGCGCCTCTCGGTTGCTGGTGGGTAGAATGAACATGGATTATGGAGGGAAAAGGATGAAAAAACCAAAAATATTCATAGTATTATGTGTGCTGGCTTTTGTCATTTTTCTCCTCGTGTACCCAGGTCGCGTTGTACCCGAGGCCCTTTTTGACGATTTTTACTGCCGGGACATGATCATCCGGCAGATCACCCAGCACCTGAAACTCAAAAACGCGAAGATGCCCGAAGACCAGCTCCACCTGACTGCAAACACCCTCTATGAAGCCTCGCGAGAGAATGACGTGGATTATCGCCTCGTGCTGGCCATCATGGAGGCCGAGAGCAACTACGACCATGGCGCAGTGTCAAGCATGGGGGCCAGGGGCATCATGCAGATCCGGCCCATTCTGGCCGAGTTCCTGTCCAAGGACGTGGGGATCACATTAACCGATGAGAAAGACCTGCACGAACCTGACTATAACATCAAGTTAGGCGTCTACTACCTGTCTTGGTTGAACAACCGCGGCTTCGATAACACAAAGCTTATGATCCATGCCTACAATGTGGGCCATAACAAGGCGCGGGAGGAGCGTTCTAAGAATCCAAGTCCCAACACACGCTACGTAAAGGAAGTTCTCAAGCAGTACCAGAGTAACCTGTCGAGGTTTCCAGAACTCTGAGTTCTTTCTCTTCTGAATATGTCTTTTAGACCCGCAAAAAGACGCCAAAGGGCCTCTTCTTTCCCTTCTCCAAAAATAATAACCAATAAAATCAATTAGATAGAATAAATGCTCACGGGGACTGGTGCGTTTGTCCAGGGGCGGGCAAAAAATTACAGGGAAGAATTCAGGTTGTCATGCCGCTTCTACGATCATCCAGAGAACGACAACACCCCTGACCGACCATGCAGCCGTACGAATCCAGTTTGTGCGGACCAGGAACCGGTGGGCCTCCGCATCGAACCCATGGGTAAGGACCTTGTGCTTGGGAACCTGTAATAAAAAGGTTGAAGCCCAGATAAGGACGAGAAGACCGAGGCTCACAGGGGGAAGGCTGTGGCAACCCCCGTCGGGGGGTGCCACAGGATGATTAGGGCTGTTGCGATCTCCGTGAGCATGGCCGGGATCACAACCCCGCCAGTTCTCCCCATGTTCAAGGCCTGATAAGCAGCAACGCTGTCCGGTCCGACCCTTGCGAGTAAGGGGTAGTGAACGATCTGAGCATACCAGATGACGCCCACCATGAGCCAGGTGGCAGCCGCCTGCAAAAGTAAAACAAGTTTCATCATCCCCGTCACTAAGAGTCACATACGCCTGAAGGGCAGCTACGCACAACTCACAACGGCTGTTCCAGGGCCTGAATGACTGCCTCGGCGGCACGCCGTCCCGACACCATCGCCCACTGCAGGGAGGCGACGTTGCGGTATTCCCCGCAGGTGAAGAGCCATGGCAAGACCTCCACATGCGGTGCCGTGGGATCCGGCATAGGCGGAGACTGCACGGGAAGGGCATGGGGTATGCGGTAGATGCGAAGGAGTTGCCACTTCTCAACACCGGGCCCGAACCAGCTTTGGAGCTGTGCCTTCACCAGTACCTCGAGGTCTCCGTCACCCTCTTCGCGTATTCCGATGATCGTCGTCGCCACGAGATGCTGACCGCTGGGTGCATAGGAGGGTGAAACGAGACTCGGCACGCAGAGATTGTTCACGGGTTCGCTTCCCTCTGCGTTGAGCACGAGAAGCGGCTCGGGGATCGGCGGTTTCTCACAGGCAAAATAAAGACCTGTCATCCCCCGGGATGGCGGGATCTCCTTCTCGCCGAGGAGCCGGGCAGTCTCCGGTCCCTCCGTCGCGATGACAACCGCCCTGCCCTTCAAGACCTCGCCGCCCCCCAGCCTCACGCCTTGTTCCTCGATGGATTGAACCCGTGCCCCCGTTCTGATGGAACCCTCGGGAAGCCTGGAAGCGAGCTGTTCCGGTATGGCCCCCATGCCGCGAGCCGGCAGTGCTGTCCCCCCCGCTGAAAACATCCGGAAACCGAATTCAAACATCCGGCTCGACACGTCCAGGTTCCTGTCAAAGTACACACCGGACAGAAAGGGGCGATAGAAGCGGTCGATGATGTTATCCGTGAAGCCGGATTTCTTGAGGGCCTGCAGGGTGGTTGCCTCCCGCCTTCGATAGAGGTCCGGAATCGTGCCCTGACGGGTGCGCCGCCGGAGCAAGGCTATCCGCATCTTGTCGCCGAAGGTGCCGATCGGGGAAAGCATTGTTGCCAGGGCATCCTTTGGACGGCGTGCGGTATCAACGAAGCGGTAGAAATGGCCGTCGTACCGGATCAGGGCGCCGGGCGAAAAATACCGGAGATTCAGGGACCCGTAATGGAGCATGAGCTGTGCCTCGGGGTAAGCCGTCAGCAGCACCTGAAACCCCCGGTCGAGAAGGAATCCATCCACCTGATCGGTCCGTACACGGCCCCCGACCCCGTCGGAAGCCTCAAGGAGAAGCACGGATAACCCGCCCTCGCGGAGACGCAGTGCGCAGCAAAGACCCGAAAGCCCGGAACCGATGATGATCACGTCAGGACTGGACATGTTGGCCCCTCCTCTGGCTATTCGTTTGTGCCGATTCCCGTTACAAATTTTCAGATAAACCTCTGAATGAGAAACATTCAGGATCCGTCACGGATGGTGCTTGCTTCGCGATGTTTTTAGTCGGACCCATTCCTGTCCTTCGCCATCCACTGACCATCAGCCACTAACCACCGCCTTTGATCCGTTTGTCACAGGCCGATTTCGTCGCTGATCTCCCGCATGGCGTTCAGGCTCAATTCCACGAAGGCATCCAGGGGAAGGCCGATCTTTTCGCATTCCATGATGATATCCCGGTTGACGGAGGCCGCAAATTGCTTTTCCTTCATCCGTTTCACGACGGACTTGGGCTTCACACTGGCGATCTTCTTGTCGGGATAGACAAGGGTTGTGGCAATGATAAGACCCGTGATCGTCTCACCAGCAGCGAGGGCATGCTCAAATTCGGTGCTTCTCTTCCTATCGCGGCTGACTTCGTTATGCATGACAACCGCATCGATCACCTCGGGGTCAATGCCTTTTTCCTTGAGGATCTTTTCTGTCTCCAGCGTGTGGAGCGAAAGATCGGCATTGCAGGTTTCCACGTCGAGGTCGTGGAGAAGCCCCGCAAGGCCCCACTTTTCTTCGTCCCGACCGAGCTTTCTGGCCAGGGCCCTCATCACCGCCTCCGCTGCATAGCAGTGCGCGAGCATCCGGTCGTTTTTTACGAAACTTTTGAGAAGTTCTAAGGCTTCATCTCTTTTCATCACCTGTCACCAACCTCCTTGTTTATAAAAACAAACATCGAAAGATCGTTGAATATGCAACCCTGGACGGCCCCTCAACGCCTGTACGAGGCTCGAACATCCCGGATTCCCACCCAGAGGATGACCAGAGAAAAAAGGATCCTCAGTTCCCTCTCGGGGACAAGGTGTGCTATCGCCCCCCCGAGGTAAGTCCCCACGAGGACGCCCGCGATCAGGAAGAGAAGGACATCTTTTCTCACATTACCCAGCTTGCGGTGCGTCCAGGATCCCACCACCGCCGGTGGGACCATGGCGGCAAGAGAGGTCCCCTGGGCCATGTACTGGTTCATACCCATGAGCAGGACCAGGACCGGGGTCATGATCCCGCCGCCCCCGACGCCCATGAGCCCGGCGAGAAAGCCGACGATAATGCCTGACACCAGGAGAATCGTTATCCCCGTCCAGCCGGCAACCGAAAAGGCGGCGACGACCGGGAGATAGGGCTTCGCGAGCATCAGGGCAGACATGGCGATCAGAAAGAAACCGAAGGTTCTCCTGAGCATCTTCTCGCTGAGTCGTCTCGTGTACCGGGCCCCAAGGGCAGACATGAAACCCGCGGTGATTGCCAGGACCGCGGCAGCAGAGTGGTTGACGGAGCCGTGCATGGCGTATGTCACGGCACCGACCAGGCCGGTGAAGACTACGGCGAAAAGGCTTGTTCCGTGGGCCTGGTGCTGGCCCATCCTGAGAAAGACCACCAGGAGGGGAATCATGATCATCCCACCGCCGATACCGACCAACCCCCCCAGAACACCCGCGTTGAAACCGATCAGAAATCCCACGATTTCGATTGCGCCGAGATTCAACGATCTCCCCCGATGGATCCCCTGAATCCATGAACCGGGATCTCATTTCCCCTTGTAATTTTCCGGACGCCAATCTATTAAACACTCGGCAATTGAAGATACGGTTTTACGATCGAAAAAGCGAGTATAAAAAAATGGACTGGCTGTTCTTCTCGCTTCTGTCCGCTGTGAGTCTCGCCACGGCTGACGCCGTCACGAAGAGATATTTCAGCAACTCCTCTGCCTACGAGATGGGGCTGGTGAGGCTCTTGAGTGCCCTGCCCTGGCTTGTCCTGTCCCTCCTTTTCATCCCATGGGTCAAACCCGACAGGGTTTTCTTTCTCTGCATCCTTGTCGGGCTACCGCTGGAAGCAACGGCCTTCTTCTGTTACATGAAGGCCATCAAGTCGTCGCCTCTCTCCCTTACACTTCCGTTTCTGGCCTTCACACCGGGTTTCGTTATCCTCACGGGATGGCTGGTCCTCGGCGAGAACATCACAACGGGCGGACTCTTGGGTATCGTCCTCATCGTCATCGGTTCCTACGTGCTCAACCTGTCAAAGATAAATTCTGGGTTTCTCGATCCCTTCAGTGCCATCCTCAGAGAACCCGGCTCGAGGCTCATGCTGCTTGTATCCTTCATCTACGCCTTTACTTCCGTGATCGGAAAGCTTGCCGTCCTGCACTCGAACCCCTATGTCTTCGGTGCCCTCTACAACATCGCGCTGACTACGTTGATGGTAGCCCTGATCCCGTTCTCCCGGGCGGCGGATCCTATGAGGGGCTTCATGAAGAAGCCCCTCGCCGGGGTCATCCTGGGTGCAACGGTGTCGCTATCCGTCTTCAGCCACTTCATCGCCATCTCCAAGATTGAGGCCGCTTACATGATATCGGTCAAGCGCACAAGCCTCATCTTCGGCGTGCTTTATGGCGCGTGGCTGTTCCGGGAGGAGAAGATCATCGAGCGTCTCACCGGTGCCGTCATCATGCTCATCGGCGTCTTCCTGATCAGCCTCTACGGGTAGCCACAGGGCCCTGCCGACCGCCAAAAAAAAGGCCGCTTCACGCGGCCCCTTCTGTTCGATCTTTTATTTCCTGATTACATTCGTCGCTTTTCAATTCAAAACTCAAAACTGGACGTGTTGATACTCGTTAACAAGAGCTTAAAAAGTTACGGCCTTTATTTTTTCTCAAACAGATTTATGTACTCGCCGTAGCCCTCCTTCTCCAGATCCGCCTTCGGGATGAACCGAAGCGCCGCCGAGTTCATGCAGTAGCGCTGCCCCGTCGGTGCGGGCCCGTCAGGAAAAACGTGGCCCAGATGGGAATCGCCGTGCCTGCTTCTCACTTCGGTCCTGACCGTAAAGAGCTTCCGGTCCTCTTTCTTCGTGACGTTGTCCGGCTCCAGGGGTTTCGTAAAGCTCGGCCAGCCGGTGCCGGAGTCGTACTTGTCGAGCGAACTGAAAAGAGGCTCGCCGGACACGATGTCAACGTAGATCCCGTCCCTCTTGTTGTCATGGTATTCATTTTTGAAGGGCGGCTCCGTGCCCTCGTGCTGTGTCACCTCGTACTGAAGCGGTGTGAGTTTCTTTTTCAGGGTGGCGTCATCGGGCTTGGCGTAGGGCTTCTTCCTCTCCGGATTGCTGCCTGGGTTCGAACCCGCCTTCTTCCTGTCCGCTCCCCAGGTCTCATCGAGGAACTTGTCCCGACCGGAGCCCGATCGGTAGATCTGATACCTGAAGGGGCTCTTCTTGTAGTAATCCTGGTGGTAGTCCTCGGCCTCGTAGAACTTTGAGAACATCACAATCGGCGTGACGATGGGCTTTTTCAACTTCCCGGATTTTTCGAGAGCCTCCTTCGATTTCTCCGCAATGCGCTTCTGCTCCTCGTCGTGGTAGAAAATCGCCGTGCGGTACTGGGATCCCCGGTCAACGAACTGCCCGCCCGCGTCCGTCGGATCCATATGCCTCCAGAAAACCTCCAGGACCTGCTCATAACTTACCTTTGCAGGATCATAGTAGACCTGCACCGCTTCGTAGTGGCCCGTCTTTCCAGTTGTGACCTCCTCGTAGGTGGGTTTTTCCTTTTGACCACCGGTATAGCCCGAGACGACTTTTGCCACACCGGGTACCTTTTCCAAATCGGACTCCACACACCAGAAACAGCCGCCCGCGAAGGTTGCAACCTTCAAATTTGTCTGCTCTTCTTTCATGGGTTTGTTCACCTCTTGTTTTTTTGCCTCTGTACCCTGACATCCGCCAAACGCGAATATCAACGAAAACATGACGATCAATATCTTCATGGGGATTCCTCTTTTTTGTCTCATACAGGACCCTGACATGGTCGGGTCAGGCATGGTTTTAGGTGAAATGTGTCTTGAATGACTTTACGGATGACCTCTCAAGCTGTTCCTCTACCGTCAATTTAATCACGAGTCCCCCGCATGACAAATGGATTCCTCCTTGACCCCTGTGTCCGCGTCGAAACGGTACCGAAAATAAGCCTGTTTTGTCCTCAAGAAACCGGCCTTTTTTACAGATAATAATAGATGACCTTTTCGAATGAACACTCCAATGGGGGGCTTCGGATCATGGAAGAAAAGTCATCGAAAAGAAAGAGAAAATGGCTCATCCCCCTTGGCCTGGGGATCGCCGCTTTTTGCGGGCTTGCCGCCTTTGCCGTAACCTACCTCGATGCCATCATCACAAAAGCCGTCAATCACTATGGCCCCAGGCTCACGAAGACGGACGTGAGGATCGAGGACGTACGGATATCGCTCCTCACCGGAAAGGCAAAGCTTAAGGACTTTTACCTCGGCAACCCCGGCGGGTTCAGGTCGGCCCAGGCCATGACGGCGGAATCTATCACCATCCGCATCGACGAGAAGTCACTTGCCGAAAGCACGGTCATCATAGACAGAATCGAGATCACCGGTCCCGAGATCACCTACGAGAAGGTTCTCGACACCGACAATTTCAAGGTCATCCTGAAAAATGTAAGACGGGCAACGGGACTGGGGAAAAACCCCGGCGACCCCGCCCGGGATAAAAAGATCCTCATCCGGAATTTCATCGTCCGGGGCGGAAAGGTCCATCTCGTGAAATCATCCCTCGGCGGAAACACCGTCAGCGCCGATCTCCCTGACTTCCATTACCGGAACAAGAGCAAAAAGGGGAAGCCGCCTTCCGAGGCCTTCGGCGAGATCTTCGAGGAGCTCTACGGACAGGTCAAGGGGCCCGTCGTCACGGCGGCCCTGGACCAGAGCGCACGGGACATTGGCAACGGCACGACCAACGGATTCAAATCACTGGTGAGCTCGATCTGGGGTCCTTCGACAACGAAAACCGAGAAGACGGCGGCTCCTTCCAACCAGGCTTCTTTCGCCCAGTCGTCAGCCATAGGAGACCCGTGAATGTGTGAAGGCGGCAAGCACCGTCAGGCCCCCCTGTGGCACTTACATCTGAGGCAATCAGACGAAATCAGGAAGTGATTGTCAAGGCAGGTAATAGAACACGGGAAGGATTCCCGCTTCGTGCATCCGGTCAATGATTTCAAGCGGGATGATGGCCCAGATGAACCAGACAACATCGAGGAAGGTTCGTCGATAAATCCCGACATTCACAGTGATCTTTTCGGGCTCATGGTACAGGGCCAGGTTTGGTATGAACCGGGGCACTCGTTTCATGTACTTGACATAGGCCTCCCCGTGGACCTCCATCATATTCCGCTCTTCATGAATCATGACAAGGCAGTAATGAATGAGAAAAACGCCGACGAGGACAGCAAGCAGCAATACATTCTTCGAGAAAAACCCGATCCCCGCTGCCCCGAAAAAACTGAAAAAGTAGAGGGGATGACGAACGGCGGAATAAGGACCGGCATCGACAAGCTCGTGAATCTTAAGACCTGCGATAAAGAGTGAGGCCCAGATCCTTCCGAGAACGCAGATGCTGATCAGGAAGATTCCGATTAACTCAAAAGCCGTATCGACCACAGAGGCGTGCTCCCACGAGTGATGGGTAAAAAGCAGGATCAGGATCAGGAAGACAGCAAAAACTCTGGTGATGGTCGTCCTGTATTTTCCAGCAAATTCAACGAACGCTGACATGGGAAACGCTCCCGGAGTTTTGTCCTGCCGCAGGGGGCCGATTCATAACACAGGCGGCGAATATTTTCACGGATAAAAAATTCCGTGGCATCTGTCATTGAGAAAGTTCTCTCCGGCCGACAATCAAACGCTGGATGGCCGTGAGGTTGGTGAGAACGGCGAGGACGACGAGTGCCCCTTTGACGGTGCAGTTGTCGCAAGCCGAAAAGAGAAGACGGTTGAGCGGCGTATTGAAGATCGTCCCGATCATCAGCAGGATCAAACGATCGGGTCTCTGCATGAGACCCCGAACCTCCTTCTGACCGAGGCTTTCTCCCCTGGCTTTCACATAGCTCACCATGAGGGAGCCCATCAGAGCGAGCATCACGACGAAGAACATCCGGCCGCTGCGGAAATAAACGAGAAACCCGAAAAAGACGAAGAACTCAGCGTACCGATCCATCGTGGAATCGAAGAGCGCACCGGATCGCGAGGCCTTTCCCGTCAGTCTCGCGACCGTGCCGTCCAGTGGATCCATGATGCCCGAGAAAAATAGCACGATACCGCCCCAGAAAATCTCACCGAGCCCGAACAGAACCCCTGCCCCAATAGAGAAGAGCACACCGGCAACGGTGAGCACGTCGGGGGTGACCCCTATCCTGACCAGGGGCGCGGCTATCTTTTCCGCAAAAGCGTAGTAGCCTATCTGCGCCTTTCTTCGCCACCCTCCTTCTTCGTAGGCCACCGCTTCATCCCCTTTATTCGTCGGGCCTCCACTTCAGGCAGGCCCGGCTGTTTTGTGATGCAGTATAGGGAATCACACTTGCCCCTGTCAATGTCTAACCGGTTGATGAAAAAATACTTTTAACCTAACGGAACGTGCGCCTTCAAAGTGGCAAGACCTATGCATAAATATTGAGGAATTCCATATACCGCGAGAGCAAGTTATGCACAGTAAGGGCCGCATCCTGATCGTCGAGGACGACCCCTCCGTCCTTTCCATCCTCTCCGAGAATTTTGAAGCTGGCTTTCCCGAAGTGGTCACGGCGGAAAACGGCGCAGATGCCCTAATGAAATTCGTGCCTTATGATTACGACCTCGTCATATCGGACATCCGTATGCCTGAAATGGATGGCTTCAGCCTGCTCGAGAAAATCAGGAAAATGGACCCGGAAGTGCCTTTTTTCATGATGACGGGATTTCTCAATAATGAAACCGTTTCGAAAGCCATCCGGAAAGGTGCCGACGGTCTCATCCCCAAGCCCTTCCATTTCGAACAGTTGAAGACGAGGATCTTCGACCTTTTCGCGAACCGGCGTCAAAAAGAAAACCGGGATCTGTGGCGGGGTATCCTCTGGGGGTCAGCGGTCTCGGTCGCATTCTGGGTCATCACGGGAATCACCCTGTTTCTTTTCCTGAAGTGAAACTTCAATGAAGCGCCTATAAACTAAAAGTAATGTTGTAAATATATGCAAGAAAGAAAAGGTGAAAAAATAGGCTGGATAGGGGGATGGACAGGCGGCTTTATATGGCTTGTCCTTCTTTCTGTCTTGTGGCTGGCCCAGGGTAAGATGAGGCTTGCAACCGCGGGGATTGGCCTGGTTGCCCTTGCCATGCTCTGCATGATTCTACTGGCTCCGTGGAAACACCCGGAAACGAAGTACTGGAAGCTGATGCTCCCTCTTTACGCGGTGCTCATGACAGCTGTTGTTGTCGTTGTCTGGCTCGAAGGCGGGCCGGCAAGGCTCGGTTTGAGCGGCTGGTCCCTCCTGGCATGCCTGCCTCTTTTTCTTCCTTTCCTGACCGCAGGGCGGCGCACATGGACGATAAGAGGAGCCTGAAGCGACGCTTGAACATCTGCCCGTATAGAAAAGATAACACATGAGAGACGAAGACAAGTCACAGGAACAACTCATCAGGGAATTGAATTCACTCCGCCAGCGGGTGATGGCCCTCGAGCAGTGGATCGACGATCGGAAAAGAGAGGGGCACGCTGAAGGACTGCCGGAGCAGCAGGATATTCTGCCCGGACTGCAGAGCAACGCCCTGTTCAAAAACCACTTCGTGATCATGATCGCCCAGGCAAATCTGAGAAACTCCAAGTTTGCCCTGATGTTGATCGCCATAGACAACCTCGACGAGATCAAAAAATCCGCCGGAGACTCCATCGTCAACCCGGTGGTAAAGGCCGTCGCCAACCGCGTCACGAGCTCCCTGCGGAAGACGGACATCGTCACCCTGACGGATCAGAAAGAATTCGTGATCCTGATACCGGAGTATTCCTGGCTCGAGGTTTCCGTGAAGATCGCCCAGAGGATGCTCAAGTCCTTCGAGAAGCCCTTCATACTCAACGATCGGGAAATCCACGTGACGCTGAATATCGGCATAGCCGTTTATCCCGACGACGCCTCCGACGCAGACGCACTGATCAAGTGCGCCCAGGCGGCCCTCGGCTATACCCGTCAGGAGGAAAAACGGGCCTATGCCTATCATTTCTACAACCGAAAATTGAAGTAACGGCAGCTTCATCCTTTCTCGCTCTGCCTCTCGCCTTTAACCCTGCACTCTCAGGCTCATATCTTAATGTGGATGACGGGCAGCCCCAGGTGCTTGCGCTTCGTCTCGCCGAAGAGGATCGTCCGGTCGCGCACCGTGGGCTCGCCGCGCCTGCCCTTTCCTTTCACGTCGATGGTATGCGCCCCGCCGAGGTGCAGGGCGTGCTTGCCATACCAGCCTCGCACCACGTCAACGGCCTCGTAGAGGCGCCGGACGTTTTCCGCCCGGACGGGGCTTTCGAAGAGGGTGTACTGGACGGCGTCATCGGGTACAAGATCAACAAGGACAACGCCCGTGGCCCGGTAGAGCTCCCCCTCCCAGTAGACGAGGTCGAAGAGCCCGCGGAGGATCTCGCAGAGTTCCAGGGGGTGGGCCGAGGGGCGGATGAGCTTCGCCTCCGTCCCCTCGAAGTCGAAGTTCTGTTTCTTTAGAAAGGCAACAACCTTCCGGGCGGCGAGCTTGTAGCGCCGCGCCTTCATGCAGGCCGACTCCAGGTTTCGAAGCAACTGGGCGAAGAGGTAGTCCCGGTCGCTCGTGGCGGGGGAGAAGGTCTTCGTCTTGCTGATGGAGGCATAGTCATTCTTTTCCTCCGGCTCCACGGGGTAGCAGGACTCCCCGCGAAGCTCCCGCCAGATCTCCTGGCCCGGTTTCGTGAAGCGCTTTTTCACCACCTGCTCGGGAAGCTTCGCGAACTCCAGGGCCGTCCGGACCCCCATCTTCCAGAGATAATTCGTCGTGGCGCGGCCGATCCCCCAGATCGCCTCGACGGGCAGGTCCCGGATGTATTTCGGGATGTCCCGGCCGGGGATCATCGTGAAGCCGTCGGGTTTCTCGTGCTTGGAGGCCACCTTGGCGAGGACCTTTGAGACGGAGAGCCCCACGCTCACCGTGAAGCCGAGTTCCCGCTGGATCTCCTTCTTGATCTTGAGGGCAATCGTCTCATAGGAGGAGTGGAGCGGCCGCCGCAGGCCCGTGAGATCGGCAAAAGCCTCGTCGATGGAGTACTCCTCCACCTGGGGCGTGAAGCGCCGGACAATGCTGAACATCCGCTTCGAAAAGAGGCTGTAGGTCTCGTAGTCCGAGGGAAGGACGATGAGATCGGGGCAGATCTTCTTCGCCTCGATGAGGGAGACGCCGCGCTTGATGCCGAGCCTCTTGGCCGGGTAGCTCGCGCAGGCCACGATCCCGCGCTCGCCGCCGGTGATCAGGACCTTCCCCCTCAGTTCCGGGTGGATCACCTCCTCGCAGGAGGTGAAGAAGGCATCACCGTCCACGTGCAAAACGGCCCTCGGCCAGGAGTGGATGTTGAAAGCAAAATCCATATGGGTCCCTCTAAGTCTGTCTGAGTCTATCTAGGTCTATTTAGGCCTATTGGCCGCGAAGGGCTAAGAGTTATGGCCCAAAGGGTCACGGGTACCGGGTTCAGGGGTTAGGGCAAAGGAATGCTGCGCAATGTTGAGTTTTGAGTTATGAATTATGAGTTGCCGATAACTTGCTTTTTCTAATTCAAAACTCAACATTCAAAATTCATCATTTATATTAGGTGTACGCCGCAGATGGGCGTTTTTGAACAGCCTCGCCCTCTTGTCAGGCTGGTCAAAAGTGCCTGCGTGCAAGGCGCCCGATGTCACGAGAAGCGAGGCGTACTAAAGCGTACGTTGAGCGACGAGGGACAAGGGGAACGCAGCAGACAGGTGCTTTTCACCAGCCTAAAGGTGGTATTTGCGGATGACGGCGCTAACAACCCCGCCGACTTTCAACTCCTCCCGGGGCTTGATGGGCGGGTATTTCGGATTGGCTGACTCGAGGGTGACCTCACCCTTTCTCTTTCTGAAGTACTTCATCGTCCACTCGCCGTCCACCTGGGCGATGATGACGTCGCCGTTTTTCGGCTCCCTCCCCTTCTCGACGATGACGAGATCCCCCGGCATGATCCCCTCGCCGATCATGGAATCCCCGTTCACGCGGAGAAGAAAAGACGTCTCGGGGCGGGTGATGACATACTCATCGAGGGAGATGATGTCCCGCAGTTCCTCTTCCGCGGGCGACGGGAACCCGGCCTGGATATCCCCCACCACCGGAAGCGGAAGGACCCGGCGCAGGGGCATCAGGAAGCCCTTCGTGTCCTTTTCCAGGAGACCCTCCGCCTGGAGCTTCTTCACCCAGAAGTCGACGACGCTCTTGGACCGCACCCCCAGGAGGCCGATCATCTCCGAATAGGTCGGCATCCGCCGCCGGTCACGGTAGAACCCGGCGATCTTTCCCTTCACCGTCTCAACAGTCCGTTTTTCCATTTAAGTGACTATTCCGTTTTTCCCCCTCCCTCGACGGGAGGGGCCGGGGAATGACGAACTTTTGCTCGAAAGATACGAAATCAACAATGTAACTTCCGACAGGTTGTTGCCTTCTGAATTTGACTCCATTCAGCTGTCTTGCCTTCAGATGTTTCCACAAAGGCCCTTCCGCTTTGGTCTGCCGTTTTCTAAGGGCTTTGGCGCTGGTCAAAAGTACCGGATTTCTCATATTTTTCTACTTCAACTCCCCTCACCCTGCCCTCTCCCGCTGCCTCTTCCACCGAAGGGGAGAGGGAATTTTGAGGGTTGACTCTATAGTCTGTCAAATGATTTATAGAACGAACGTTCTATATTGTCAAGAAGATTTTCAAAGGAACCGTCGGGGATGGATGCTTTCCTGTCAGAATCATTGACATCCTTAGGAAAACGGGATAAGTTAACGCCCACGACCGCAACGCTTTCGGACATCCGGACCAGGCAGGACAGCCTTCAGTTGTGCCGGCCAGTGACCCCATACCAATCCCCGGAAAGAGGTGCCTTTCTGACTCCATTTCTCATTAAAGTCGCTGCGACCGGATTCGGCAGCGGCTATGCGCCCATTGCACCCGGGACGGCCGGCTCACTCGTCGGGATCGTGCTCTACCTTGCCCTGACGCGCCTGCCCTGGCCCCTTCAACTTGTGACGATCCTGTTCCTCGCTCTCCTCGCAGTGTACGTCTCGGGAGAGGCGGAGAAGATATTCAACAAGAAGGACTCTTCTTATATCGTCATCGACGAGATCGTGGGACAGCAGTTCGCCCTCTTCCTCGTGCCGCCGAAGATTTTGTACGTCGCGCTGGGCTTTTTTCTTTTCCGGCTTTTTGATATCGTGAAACCCCCGCCGGCAGCTTTCTGCCAGGCGCATCTCCCCGGCGGATGGGGGGTGGTGATGGATGACGTGGCGGCGGGAATTTACACGAACATTTTGCTCCTGCTGGTCGTGTACTTCGTCAGCAGATAACCGTTTTCCGAAATCAAATACCCCAGGCTGTTCAAGATGGATTTCTTCTAAATGCCTGGACGGGGTTTTAAATGAAAGTCGGCATCCTGACCATCGGCAACGAATTGACCACGGGCCGGACCCAGGACACGAACACGGCCTACCTCGCGGGCGAATTGGCCTCCAGAACCTACGAGGTTTCCGCCTCGATGGCCGTGGGCGATTCGCAGAGCGCCATCAAGGGGGCCCTGGATTTTCTGCTTCCCATCTCCAACGCCGTGATCGTCACGGGGGGCCTTGGCCCCACAGCGGACGACATCACCACAGAGTGCATCGCAAAGGCCTTCGGGCTCAAGATATACCTGGATGAAAAGGCTCTCCAGGTCATCAAGGATCGCTTTGAGCGATTCAAAATCCGCTGGTCCGACAACAACGCCAAGCAGGCCGCCTTCCCGAAAGGGGCGCAGCCGATTCCGAACCCCGTCGGCACGGCGTGGGGCTATGCGCTGAAGCGTAATCGCAAGACCATCATCGTGATCCCCGGTGTGCCCCGCGAAGTGCGGAAAATATTCTCCGAAGGGGTTCTTCCGATCCTGGAGAAGGCCTCGGGCAGGAAAAAAGTGGCCGTCCTGACGAAGACGATCAAACTCTTCGGTCTCGCCGAGGCGCTGGTGGACAACGCGCTATCCGATGTTGATTACAACAGGAAAACCCTGAGCATCGGCTTCTACCCGCGCTTCCCCGAGAACCACATCGTGCTCACGGCCAGGGACACGGACAGAAAGCGGGCGCAGAAGCACCTCGACGCCGTCCGCAAGAAGATCGAGGAGAGGCTCAGGAAACATATTTTCGGTTACGACAACGACACCCTCGAGGGGATCGTGGGGGCGCTTCTCACGGAGAGGAAACTCACCCTCGCCGTGGCGGAATCCCTCACGGGCGGCCTTATCACGGATCGTATCACGAACGTGCCCGGAAGCTCCCGGTACTTCGAGCGCGGGGTGATCTCCTACAGCAACCGCTCCAAGACGGACCTCCTGAACGTGCCGGAGCAAACCCTCGAGGAATTCGGGTCGGTGAGCGATACAACAGCCATCCTGATGGCCGAGGGAGTTCACAGGATGGCAAAAACAGACATCGGACTATCCACGACGGGGATTGCCGGACCGACGGGCGGGACGGAGCGAAAACCCGTGGGCACTGTATTCATCGCCGTCACGGATGGAAGGAGGAGGATCTGCCGGGATTTCCAGTTCCGGTGGGATCGAAGGCGCATCAAGGAGATCACGTCGCAGTGGGCCCTCGAGATGCTTCGACAGTTTATCCTTGAATCAGTATAAGGTGTAGAACATGACGACACAGCCAGAAAAGATGATCAGGACATTTCTTGCCGTCGACATCCCGAAAGAGATCACGGATTCGATGGAAAAGATCCAGTACCGTCTGCGGAATTCCCTCAAGGAAGGAATGATCCGCTGGACGAAACCCGGTTCCGTTCACCTGACTCTCAAGTTTTTCGGCAGCATCTCAGAGAGGGACATCGAGCACATCATCGGGCTCCTGAAGGACAGCGTGAAAAGCTTCAAACCCCTCATGCTCACGGCCGAGAAGGTCGGCGTCTTCCCGAACGCCCGCCAGCCCCGGGTCCTGTGGCTGGGGATAACCGGCGGGGACAATTCCCTCATGACATTACAGAAGCAGATCGATGATGACCTGCACGGCATCGGCTTCCCGAGAGAGGAACGCCCCTTCAGGCCTCACCTCACCCTCGGCCGGACGAAGGCCCATCGGGGGATCGAGGGGCTATCGGTCGTACTCGAGGAGTTCAAGGACTACAGGGCGGGCGCCTTGCCGGTCGCGGGGCTCACCCTCTACCGAAGCGACCTGCGGCCCGAGGGCCCCGTGTACACGAGGCTAGGCTACTTCCCCCTCGGCGGCTGAAAGTGCCAGGATTTTTCTTTATAATAATCGCGAAATATTTTAAATAAAAATTTATTTTACAGACCACGGAGGCATTCATGGCAGATATCGACAGGGACAAGGCAGTGGATCTGGCTATCAGCCAGATTGAGCGTCAGTTCGGCAAGGGCTCCATCATGCGCCTGGGGAGCGATGAGGTGATCGACGTCCCCGTCATCTCGACAGGGTCGCTGAGCCTCGACATGGCCCTCGGCGTGGGTGGGATCCCCCGCGGAAGGGTCATCGAGATTTACGGGCCTGAGGCGGGCGGGAAGACGACCCTCGCCCTTCACATCGTCGCCGAGGCGCAGAAGACAGGCGGACTGGCCGCATACGTGGACGCCGAGCATGCCCTCGACGTCGCCTACTCAAGAAAAATCGGCGTCAACACGGACGACCTTCTCATCGCCCAGCCCGATACGGGCGAGCAGGCCCTCGAGATCGCCGAGACGCTCGTGAGAAGCGGCGCTCTCGATGTGCTGGTCGTCGATTCCGTGGCGGCCCTGGTGCCGCGGGCGGAGCTCGAGGGCGACATGGGCGACGCCCAGATGGGCCTCCAGGCAAGACTCATGTCCCAGGCCCTGCGGAAGCTGACCGGCGCCATCAGCAAGTCCAAGACTTCCGTCATCTTCATCAACCAGCTCCGCATGAAAATCGGCATCTTCATGGGCAACCCCGAAACAACAACGGGCGGAAACGCCCTGAAATTTTACTCCTCCATGCGTATAGACATCCGAAGAATCGGCGCCCTCAAGCACGGCGAGCAGGTCGTGGGGAACCACGTGCGCGTGAAGGTCGTCAAGAACAAGGTGGCCCCGCCCTTCAAGGAGACGGAGTTCGACATCATCTTTGGTGAGGGGATCTCCCGGGAGGGCGACGTCCTCGACCTCGGCGTAAACGACGGCATCGTCGAGAGAACCGGTACCTGGTACTCTTACAAGGGCGACCGCCTTGGCCAGGGACGGGAGAACGCAAAGCTTGCCCTGAAGGACAACCCGGAACTCCTGAAGAAACTCGAAGCCGAGATCCGTGAGAAACACGGGCTCAAGATAAACGAACCCGCACCGGCCGCGGAGAAACCGAAAGAAAAAGAAAAGAAAAAATGAGGGAAGACCCTCAGTTCGACAGGGCGAAGCAGAAGGCCTTCCGGCTCCTCGCCCGCCGGGCGCAGAGCAAAAAGGAGTTGCAGAAAAAGCTTGCCGACAGGGGCTTTGAAAAGCCCGTCGTGGACCGGATCGTGAAAATGTTCACGGACCAGGGCTATCTCAATGACGAGGCCTTCGCCCGGGACTGGGCCCGGCACCTCGCCCGGAACAGGCACTACGGCAACCGCAGGATCGAGATGAGCCTGGCCGTGAAGGGAATCGCGAAGGACCTCATCGAAAAGGCCATCGCGGAAGCCAGGGGGGAAATCGAAGAACGGGAGGGCATCCGCAAAGTTCTTCAGAAAAAACTGAAAGGCAGAAAGCCAGGTGGACTGGACCGGGCCGAGAAGAGACGGATCGCCCAGAGCCTCGCTCTAAGGGGTTACGCCTGGCCGCTCATCATAGAAGCTCTTGGAAAAAAACAGGAGGGTTTGTTCGATGACATCGAGTGAAATCAGGGCAAAATTTTTAAAATACTTCGAAGAGCGGGGGCATGCTATCATCGCGAGCTCATCGCTCATCCCGAAGGACGACCCCACACTGCTCTTCACCAACTCGGGGATGGTCCAGTTCAAAAACTGCTTCCTGGGCCTCGAGGACCGGGGCTACTACCGCGCGGCAAGCTCCCAGCGCTGCGTCAGGGCGGGAGGAAAACACAATGACCTGGAGAACGTGGGCTACACGGCTCGCCACCACACCTTCTTCGAGATGCTGGGCAACTTCTCCTTCGGCGACTATTTCAAGAGGGAGTCCATCGCCTGGGGCTGGGATTTCCTGACGAACGTCATGGGCCTCGACAAAACGAAGATGTACATCACCATCTATGAGAAGGATGACGACGCTTTCGATATCTGGAACAAGGAAATGGGCATCCCCGCCGAGCGGATCTTCCGGATGGGCATGGACACCAACTTCTGGATGGTGGGGGAGACGGGCCCCTGTGGCCCCTGCTCGGAGATTCTCTATGACCAGGGCCCGGAGGTGGGCTGCGGTCGACCCGAGTGCAACGTCGAGTGCTCCTGCGACAGGCACCTCGAGCTGTGGAACCATGTCTTCACGCAGTTCGACCGCAACCTCGACGGGAGCTTCACCCCCCTTCCCAAACCCAACATCGACACGGGCATGGGCCTCGAGCGGCTCGCCGCCGTCGTCCAGGGCTACAGGAGCAACTACGACACGGACCTCTTCACCCCGATCATCAAACACATCGCGAAGCTCTCCGGCAAGAAGTACGGCACTAATCCCGACAACGACATCTCCATGCGCGTGATTGCCGATCACGCCCGCGCCGTCTTCTTCCTCATCGCCGACGGCATCCTCCCCTCCAACGAGGGCCGGGGATATGTGCTTCGCAGGATCCTGCGGCGCGCCTGCAGGCATGGCAAGCTCCTGGGCTTCGACAAGCCCTTCCTGAACGAAGTCGTGACCTCCGTGGTAGATGTCATGAAGGGCGCCTACCCCGAGAGCGTCGACCGGCTTTCCTTCGTCCAGAAAGTCATCTTCAACGAGGAGCAGCGCTTCCTCGAAACCCTCGACACGGGCCTTCGTATCCTGACCGACGAAGTGGCCGTGTTGAAAAAATCGAAAAAGACCGTCATCCCCGGTGATGTCGTCTTCAAGCTCTACGACACCTACGGCTTCCCGGTAGACCTCACGGCCGACATCGTCAAGAAAGACAAACTCAGCATCGACATGGAAGGCTTCGAGAAGCTCATGGAAGAACAGCGCGAGAAGGCCCGCGAGAGCTGGAAGGGAAGCGGCGATGCGGCCGTGGCCGACAGCTACAAGAAGCTTTCCCTCAAGGGCATCAAGAGCGAACTCGTAGGCTACGAGGAGGTCACCGAGGCAACTTCCTTCGTGACGGCCATCCTGAAAAAGGATGCGGAGGTGGACGTCATCACCGAAGGTACCAACGCAGAGATCTTCATCGACCAGACGCCCTTCTACGGCGAGACAGGCGGCCAGGTAGGCGACACGGGCGTCATCGAAGGCGAGGGGTTTGTTTTCGAGGTCTGGGACACCCAGCGCCCCGACGAGAACCTCATCTCCCACATCGGAAAGCTCAAGAAGGGAACCCTCAGGGTGCGCGACTCGGTCCACCTCAAGGTTGAGACGAACACCCGAAGGGCCACCGAGGCCAACCACTCGGCCACCCACCTGCTCAACGCCGCACTCCACAACGTCCTGGGCGATCACGTGAAGCAGGCGGGATCGCTCGTCAACCCCGAGCGCCTGCGCTTTGACTTCACCCACTTCTCGCGTATCGACGACCACGAGCTTGACCGGATCGAGACAATCGCCAACGAATACATCCAGGCGAACCTGCCCGTCAAGACGAGCATCCTCGACAAGGAGCAGGCCATGAAAACCGGCGCCCATGCCGTCTTTGATGAGAAGTACTCTGACAAGGTCCGCGTCGTGCAGATGGGCAAGGTGAGCGCCGAGCTCTGCGGAGGGACCCACGTGACCCGCACCGGAAACATCGGCCTCCTAAAGATCCTCTCCGAGTCGGCCGTGGCAGCGGGCGTGAGGCGTATCGAGGCCGTCACGGGCCCCGAGGCCGTCAAGTACGTGAAGAAGGTTGACCACGAACTCAAAAAGGTCGCCAACATCTTCAAGACCGGCCCCATGGAAGTAGCCGACCGAGTCGACAAGCTGATCAAGACGCACAAGGATCTCGAGCGGGAAATCGAGGCCCTCAAGGGGAAACTGGCAGCTAAGGAATCGGCCGATATCATAAAAAAGGCCCGGAGCTTCAACGGCTTCCAGGTCCTTGCCACCACCGTGGAAGCTTCCGATGTGAAGGCGCTGCGCGACTTCGGCGACAAGATCCGCGACAAGATCAAATCGGGCGTTATCCTGATCGGCAGCAAGGTGGGCGACAAGGCGATGCTTCTTTGCATGGTCACGAAGGACCTCACCGCCAAGTACGACGCCGGGAAGATTGTGAAAGAGATCGCCCCCATCGTCGGCGGAAGCGGCGGCGGCAGGCCCGACATGGCCCAGGCCGGCGGCACGAAGCCCGAGAACCTCGACAAGGCCCTCGCGAAACTCGAGGCCATGTTCAAGGCCGAGGAGAAACCGGCAAAGAAGCCCGCCCCGGCGGCAAAACCCGCGGCAAAGGCAAAAGCCGTAAAGAAGACAGTTGTGAAACCGAAGGCGAAGCCAAAAACCAAGAAGAAATAAAGTGCTCAGTGGTTAGTGATTGGTGGTGAGTGGCGAGGAGTCCTCGCAAATTCATAATTCAAAACTCAAAATTCAAAATTATTGGTGGCCCTTAGGGCCACAGTGCTGTTTCCTGGATCCTGCCGCTACGCGGCATAAGGAGGGGACCATGGAATGATGGCAATAAACCCCGTACCTCGTTATGAGTGCGGGGTTTTATATTTAAGTAAGTCGATTAAGGAAATGTTGAAATACAAGACCTGACCCCAGCATACAAGATTCTTATGGAAAACGAGATCATCGAAAAGCACGATAGGATTGAATGACAAATTGTCTTGTGGGTTAACAATAAATGGGCTCACCTATGAAAAAAGCTGTGAATACCTCACTGGACGTACAAAAGATCCAAGCGGCTGTTCTGCGCAGGAGGGGTGGCCCTTTAAAGATCGAAACCCTCGAGATGGACGGCCCGCGGGACGACGAGGTGCTGGTTCGCATTGTCGCCAGCGGCATCTGCCACACGGATATCAGCTATGTTGACGAATGGTACGAGGCAGCTGAGGGACCACTGGTGCTGGGTCATGAAGGTGCCGGCATCGTGGAGCGGATCGGGAAAAAGGTAAAGCGCGTCCGGTACGGTGATCATGTCGTCCTCTCCTACCAATCCTGCGGCCGTTGCCGCCCCTGCCGGAGCGGACATCCGGCGGATTGCCAGTACCTCTATGATCTGAACTTCGGCTTCAAGCGCCTGGACGGCAGCAATGCACTGCACCGCAGCGGTGCGCGCGGGCATTTCTTCGGCCAGTCCTCCTTCGCAACCCACACCCTGGCAACCGAGCGCAATCTCGTCAAAGTCCCAATGAATCTGCCTCTTGAGATCCTGTCTCCTCTGGGTTGCGGCCTGCAGACGGGAGCCGGTACCGTGATAAACGCTCTGGCCGTCCCGGCCGGGGCGAGCATCGCCATTCTCGGTACGGGCGCCGTTGGCCTCGCGGCAGTAATGGCGGCGCGAATTGTCGGGGCCGATCCGATCATCGGCGTCGATATTGTTCAGGCGCGGCTTGACCTCGCCCAGGAGCTGGGAGCAACCCACGTGATCGACAATCGCCGTGACGACGTGGCCGCGCGCATCCGGAATATCACAGGCAGGGGGGTCGATTACACGATGGAGAGCACCGGCGACGACAAACTGTATCGGCTCGCCGTCGATGTATTGAACCCGAAAGGCACCGCGGCGTATCTCACCGGTGTCAGCGGCCCGGGATCCCTACCGCGAGGGCGGAGGGCCCTGAGCATCATCCAGGGCAACGCCGTGCCGCAGATCTTTATCCCGAAACTGATCACGCTTTACCGCAAAGGGCTTTTCCCCTTTGACCGTCTGGAGAAATTCTATGACTTCGGGCAGATCAACCGTGCTATCGCCGATGCCAAGCGCGGTCGCAGCATCAAGCCGGTACTGCGGGTAAGCAAGGCGTAGTAAGTTGCACGGGGTCAAGTCTGCTTTTGACTTCTGTCCCACGAACAAGAGATAGTGCAGTAAGGTCGCCTACGAAAAAGGCCGGCAAATAAATGGTCCGGATTTTAACAATTGCACAGGTTCCATTTGAGGAGAAAGACATGGTTATCATCACGAGCAAATACGTTAAACCTCTGGAAGTGATCGATTCTCTGCTGGCGGAGCACCGGAAGTTTCTCGCTAAGCAATTCAAGCAGAGGAAATTCATCTGTTCCGGGCCTCAGGTTCCGAGAGTCGGTGGTGCGATCATCGCCAATGTCGGTATCGATGAAGCAAGAGAGATCATGAAAAAAGATCCGTTCACGATCCATGGCGCCTCAGAGTATCAATTCATCGAATTCACCCCCGGCACATACGATGAACGTTTTTCGTGCTTTGTCAAGTAGGGAGAGACAGGAGCGCATTCATGAAGAAATTACTTTGTATCTTCACGACGCTGTTTTTGTGCACAGGGCTGGCGCACGCCAAGGACACGGTCAAGGGCAACCCGACCATCGTGATCAAGACCAACAAGGGCGTGATCGAGTCCGTGCTCTTCAGGGACAAGGCGCCCGTCACGGTTGAGAACTTCCTCAACTACATCGAGGCCAGGCATTACGACGGGACGGTCTTTCACCGGGTGATCAAAAACTTCATGATCCAAGGTGGCGGCTTCGACCAAAACCTCTCTCAGAAGACCACCCGGACGCCCATAAAAAACGAGGCCGCCAACGGTCTCAAGAACGAGCGTGGCACACTGGCCATGGCTCGCACCCAGGTGGTGGATTCGGCCACCACGCAGTTCTTCATCAACCTCAAGGACAATGCCTTCCTCGACCACGGCTTCCGCGATTTTGGCTACGCTGTATTCGGCAAGGTCACCAAAGGCATGGATGTGGTCGATGCCATCGCCAGCGTGCCGACCGGGTCGAAGGGTCCGCTCCCCTCAGACTGCCCTCGCGAGGCGGTGATCATCGAGTCGATTCGAATCAAATAGGCCGGGCTATCACGCAGCAAACCTCTAACAAGTATTGCAACCAGGGAGATACGCGAAGATGGGGAAAAAAGTAATCGTTGAAAGAAAAGGTCATGTGCTCCTTATGGGCCTCAACCGACCCGCAAAGATGAATGCCTTCGATGTGGATATGTATATCGAACTATCCATGGCCTTCGGGGAGCTCAACAATGATCCGGAATTGCGCTGCGGGCTTCTATTTGCTCATGGCAAGCATTTCACGGCAGGTCTCGACCTTCCCCAGTGGGCGCCGCTTATCAGCAAAGGGACATTCCCGCCTGCTCTTCCCAGGGAGGCCTGCGACCCCCTTGGGCTCGATGAAGCAAAACGCGTCGGGAAACCCGTGGTCATAGCTGTTCATGGCATCTGTTTCACGATCGGACTCGAACTTCTCCTGGCGGCGGACATTCGCGTGGCTTCGTCTGACGTTCGTTTAGCCATGATCGAGATTAAACGAGGGATCTATCCTGTGGGAGGGGCAACGATTCGGCTGCACCGGGAAATCGGCTGGGGAAATGCCATGAGGTACCTGCTGACCGGCGATGAATTACGTGCGGATGAGGCCTACCGACTCGGTCTTATCCAGAAAGTGGCCGAAAACGGAATGCAACTTGACCGAGCACTCGAGTTTGCCGAAACGATTGCGAAGCAGGCCCCGCTGGGGGTCAAGGCGACGCTCCTTTCCGCAAGGTATGTTCAGAGCGACGGCGAAAAGGCGGCCATTGCGAAATTGGTACCCGACCTTATCCCCATCATGAAGAGCGAAGACGCTGCCGAGGGCGTGAAGTCTTTTATCGAAAGAAGAGAAGCAAGATTCAAGGGACGTTGATGTAGCGCCTCCGTCATTCAGTCGCAAAAAGGGGGGACAGGTTTTTTTCAGTAGACAAATTCCATATGGACGAAAGGATGGGTGGGAAGACAAAGTCTTGACCTTCGTCTTTCTCCTACCAATCATCTCCCCGGCATGGAGGCGGGCTTGCCCATGGTGAAGGGCACCTCCGGTATCGCGATTTTGACTCGAAGGGGCCGTCTGCCCTCCAGGGCAAGGGCGGCGGCGTTTTTCTGGCGATAAGGCCGGGGTTCGTAGGTCCAGCCTTTCTTCAGCCGCTTCTCTTCCCTCTTCAGCAGCTCAAGGGCGTAAAGCCCGACGATCGGCGCGAGGACTCTCGTCTTCCATCCGAAGGTTCCGTAAATATCCTGCAGGAGGTCTTTCATCTTCCCGGCCATCCGGGCATCTGCCCGGTACCACCTTTTCATCGCCCAGACGGCCCCCGCGTAAGACGTCCGAAGCGGTGAAGCTTCCCAGACATATCGGTCCCGTATCCGCCCGTCGGGATGATTCCCGTACCTTTGCCATCCCTTCAGCATGGTCCGGATCAGGCGATACAGGCTGGGGCCGTTGACCTCGAAATCCCGCTGGAAAGCCCGGATGATAAATTCCTCCTCCTGCCCGTCCTGAATATGGGCATGCCGGTAGTTGAAGCGGTACTGGCCGTGGACATCGGCCAGGGGACGTACCGATTCGGGCAGGAGCGTACCGTTCATCCGGTGCTCTTCATAAAAAGGTGTCCCTGGATTGGGCGTGTAAAGCATGAACTGGTGAAAATCGGTGTCGTGGCTTACGGCATAATCGATGACATCTTCGATGTTTTCGGGGGTGTGATTTTCAAGGCCGATGATGGAAGACCCCAGGACGCGGATCCCGTGGGATTGGAGTGTCTTGACCAGCGTGCGTGTGTCCACGTCGTGAAGTTTTCGATACCGGCTGTTTTCGCCTTCCAACCCGAGCCACACCCAGGCGATCCCGAGACCCACGAGCTGCTCGATTGTATAAGACTGCAGAACACGGCCGGAGCTGAATACATACAGCGCCCAGCCTTTTCCGTTTTGCTCCATCAGTTCCAGGAGCCGCAGAGCCCGTTTCCGGTGGAAGAGAAAATTTTCGTCAAGGACAAAGAAAGAGCGCACCCCGAGCCTTTCCTCGATCTGGCACATGACGGAAAAAAGCTCATCACCCGTTTCATAGAAATTGACAAAGTTTCCTTTACCGCCGAAGAGGGCCGAGGTGGAACAGAAGTTACACCCCACGGGACAGCCCACGGAGGGAATCAGTATGGCGGCCGTGCGGCCTTTTGTGTGCGGAAGGTTGATCCCCATGATCCGCCCACCGAATCCCGAGATCACCATGGGATGTCGAACGGGCGCCCTCTCAGCCTGGCCGATAAACCTCCGGAACCATCGGATCCCGTCTCCTCTGACAATGTGATCGGCGTCTATCCTGCGGCCGATGTCCTCCTTGCCGGAGATATGCCCGCCCACGACGATCACCGCGCCCGGCCGATACTCGCGGATGAGCTCGCACATCTTTTTGACTTTTCCAACGTTCGGCAGTATGGCGCTGATCCCGATAATGTCGTAATCGTTTTCACGGATTTCCCGGGTAAAATCTTCCAGGGAGGGGAAATCGAGGAGCGAGCACGGCGCATCGATATTGGCCTGTATCATCTGCAGGCCGAAAGTGCGGTGGAACATCCGCAGGGAAAAACCGCCCTGAACACGAGTGACCTGGTTCTGGTAAAGTTCCATGGGGTTGAGTCTGCGGCTCCCGTATTCGTCATCCTGCGCGTAGGGTCCGAAAACGCTCGTCAGCAGAATCCTGGCCCGTGTTCCCCCGGGATGGACGGCCTGCGGTTTTTCCATGATGGTTCTCCCTTGCTGATGAAATGTTTTTTCTCAAACAGCTGCTCAATCCTTAAGGGAAATGCTTGGGGAAAGAAAGAACCATTTCAATGTTTTACAATAGTTTTACAAAGTCCTTCTTCGTGTACAGTGCTGACAAAATATTTGTCCGTTGACACCGATTCTGCCCTATTGTACCGTTTCGTGTATGAACCGATTCAGGTGGTTTTATCATCCCATTTTTATCTTTGTCTTCTCCATCGTGGCCCTGGCCGCGTCCCTCTTCCTCTATATCTACTGGTACATAGAGGTCAGCGCGGGTCTACAGGCGGTTGTCGCTAAGCACCACCTCGATCCCGACCAGTTTTTCGAGGCCCAGACATGGGTCGTGATCCTGGTTCTTTCCATCCTCGTGGGGATCATCCTGATCGGGGTGTTTCTCATCTTCATATACAACCAAAGGACCCTGCAGCTCTACCAGACGCAGCGGAACTTCATCAACAGTTTCACCCACGAACTGAAGACACCGGTCACGTCGCTGAGGCTTTACCTGGACACTTTCGCGAAGTACGAGCTTTCCCGGGAGGATCAGATCAAATACATCGAGTTCATGATCCAGGATGTGGACCGGCTCCTGAACAACATCACCCGCATCATGAACCTGGCAAAGCTCGAGAGTCGGAGCTACCGGAATGAATTCATGGAATCGGACCTGGTGCAGACGGTTCAGCGGTTCTGCAAAGCGAACTCCGGTCTTTTCCGAAACTGCGAGATCAGCATCCACAACCCCGCGGGGACACCTTTCCCCTACCGGATCAACCCGACCCTGTTCGACATATTCCTGATGAACATCCTGACGAACGCCGTGAGATACAACGCCTCGGATGTCCCCAGGGTTGACATTCGTTTCCTGCCCGAGAAAAAGAGACTGAAGGTTCAGTTTGAAGATAACGGGATCGGCATCGAAAAGTCAGAGGTCAAAAAAATATTCAGGAAGTTCTATCGGCCAGGGCCGGCCAACGACCTGACGGCGAGGGGTTCGGGGCTGGGCCTTTACATGGTCCAGCAGATCGCGAAAATCCACAAAGGGGAGGTATCAGCGCAAAGCGAGGGGACCGGGAAGGGTTCCGTGATCACCCTGACTCTGCCTCTCAGGCTTCAGCCGGCCGGATGAATAGAGGGCTTACTTCATGAGAGATTCGGGGAAAAAACGTATTCTTGTCATTGAGGATGATACGCACATAGCGGAAGGCCTGAGGCTGAATCTCTCCTTCAAGGGTTACGACGTGAAGATCTCACCTGACGGGGTTTCAGGTATCCGTGACTGGAAGGAATGGAAACCGGAGCTGATCGTCCTCGACATCATGCTCCCCGGTATTGACGGTCTGACGGTGCTGCGCAACATTCGCCTTGAGGATGAACGCCTTCCGATCCTCATCGTCTCCGCCAGAGGCGAAATCGAAGACCGCATCAAGGGTCTTTCATGGGGGGTAGACGATTATCTCGCCAAGCCCTTCAACCTGGACGAGTTCCTGCTCCGGGTGGAGCGGCTCTTGACACGGTCTTCGTGGGGACACGAAGAAGGCGCCTCCGCCGGGGTTCCCGCGGAGAGTATCTATAAATTCGGCAAGAATGTCATCGATTTCGAGAATTTCACCGCCGTCTGCAGTTGCGGAGAGGTGACCATGACGGAGCAGGAGGTGAAGCTCCTCAAGCTCTTCATCGCGAACCGAGGAAAGGCCCTTTCACGAAGCGAACTCCTGGAAATGGGCTGGGGATACACGGGGGCCACACCGACGAGGACCGTGGATAACTTCATCGTGCGGTTCCGGAAGTACTTCGAGGACAACCCCCATGAGCCTGTATTTTTCAGGAGCCTCCGGTCCGTGGGATACATCTTTGATCATGATTCATGAATACCCCGTATTTCAGGGCGCCTGAATCGAGAGACGGGTCAATATAGCTTAAAAAAGGGATAGGCTGTTTTTACGGAGTCTTTCCTGCAGTGGGGCAGGCACCCCGGAAAAATTGGAATCAAGTCTTGTACTTCAACATTTCTATTGGGGGACTTCCTGTCCGAGAAAGAAATCATATGAAAATTTCAAAATGGCTGGATGAAAAAGAAGCGGAAGGCGTTGACGTATCGCAAATCGAGTTGCCCGGCGACCTGCTCTATGACGCCGAACCCGACGAAGTGGTCTTCTTTGAAGTGCACAGGCCCTGCAGTGTGCTCTGCTCAAAGAACCACCCCTTTGCCACGGTCGAGCGCTTCAAGCGCTGGTACTGTTGCAGGGGCCAGGACAAGAAAGCCGGTATCCACGCGACGGGAATGGAGTGGAGATTTTTTACAAAGAACAAAGATCTCGCCATCAGTACAGCCAAATCACACATGGTATAAAGAGATGTCGAATGACCAAGACAAGAAAGATACAAAAGGTCCTGAAGAGTAAGCCTACCATCGAGGGCGCCGGCGTCCATCTCAGGAGAGCCTTCGGATTCGGTGAAGTCCCGATGTTCGATCCTTTCCTTATGCTGGACGACTTTCGCTCGGACAACCCGGACGACTACCTGAAGGGGTTTCCCTGGCATCCGCACCGGGGAATCGAAACGATTACATATCTCCTTCGTGGCACTGTAGAGCACGGAGACAGCATGGGAAACAGCGGCATAATCGGGCCGGGTGACGTGCAATGGATGACTGCGGGAAGCGGCATCATACACCAGGAAATGCCCAAAGGAGACAAGCAAGGCTCCATGTGGGGTTTCCAGCTCTGGGCCAATCTTCCGGCATCAAACAAGATGATGGGCCCGCGTTATCGGGACGTGACCTCCTCCACCATCCCGGAGGCCGATCTGAAAAATGCAAGAATCAGGGTCATCTGCGGAAAGATCAAGGACACACACGGCCCTGTAAGAGACATCGTCACCGATCCGGAATACTTGGATGTTACTATACCGCCAAGGTCTGAGTTTACCCACCCCGCCAGACAGGGATACACGGCCTTCGCCTATGTGATCGAAGGAGAGGGATATTTCTGCAAGGAAAAGGACCCGTTCTCTTACGAGACCGAAGGGATCAACTACTTCGACTTCCAGAGAAACCCTTTCCTGTCTAACCAGTCATTGGTTCTCTTCGGTGATGGCGACCAGATCCTTGTCTCGACCGAGGAAAAACCTGTGAGATTCCTCTTCATGTCTGGAAAGCCCCTGCGTGAGCCGGTCGCGTGGTATGGCCCCATCGTCATGAATACACGGGAAGAGCTTCGCATCGCCTTCGATGAATACAACCGAGGCACCTTTATTAAACACGGGAAGAAATAGCTTAGAGACTTGAGGTGGGAAAATGAACCGTTCCTGTACGCCCTGCCAAGCCCGATTACAGAAACTGCTCATCGTTGTTTTACCGTCCCTGACCATTCTGGCCGGTTGCGTTGTGTACGGCCCAGTGCCTCCATCGCCGCCACCTGAACCAATATACTCTTACAGAACGGGCACCTTCGAGCGCTCCTGGAATGCCGCCCTTGATGCCGCAGAAGACGTGGGCGTCCGCATTACACAGGCCAATAGAGACAGCGGGGTCATCCGGGGGACCAAAGGCGACATGGATGTCACGATCACGGTGAGAACACAGGCCGACGGCAGAGTCAGGGTGGAGTTCAACGCAAGGGGGCCCTCCGGGCACGATCAGGGACTGGCGGATCGGATATATCAAGCATACGAGCGAAGAATGGGGCGATAACATCGATCGGGGAGAAGGCGGGGAGGACTATTCCAAGGCGTTGGGGGCCAGGGGTAGAATTATTCGATGTTTTGTCACTAATGGGGCGGAGTAGAAAGCGAATATCATGCAGCGAAAGGAGGTCAGCTATGGGCTTCCGTGCAAAATTTACAGGTACTGTGTTTATAGGCATCGTCGCCTCGCTCGTGTTTCTCATGCTGCAGGGTGTCTCCATCTGCCAGGCCGCGCAGAAAGGCAAGAGCAGCGGTTCGACCACACCACCCGTTAAAGGGATGCAGAAGGTCGTCACGAAGCAGGCAACCTTTGTCCTCTATGTCCCCAAGGGGTGGAAGGTCTCTGAGGGGAGCGACGGGGCGGCCCGCTATGTCACGGCGACCGATCCCTCGGGGAAATCCGCCGTGTTCTTCTCGACGGGATCAGTTACACAGGGAGCAACCACCACATCCCTGGCAAAGCAGGCCAACATGGGACTCGGGCGACAGGCCAAGGACCTCGAAATTCAAAACGCCTTTGCATCCCGTGACGGGTCGTCGCTAGTCTACGACGGGACCTATTCCCCCCCGAAGCGCGGTAAGACGCAGTTTCGCACCTGGGTATCCCAGAAGGGCAACGATTTCACCCTCTCCCGGATCGAAGCGCCGGCAGGTCAGTTCGAAGCAATGAAACCGACGCTCCTCACGGTGCTCTCCAACATCCGGGTGACCAAGGGGTCCTTTTCCACCCAGGCAGCCGCAGCCCCCCCGAAAGTTCAACTCGTCACGTACCGACAGCGCGACGGCTCGGCGTCTTTCCTGCTGCCCCAGAACTGGCAGTGCCAGGATCACGGCAAGGGTCTCTTTATCGCAGGAGACCCCGCCGGGTACTCCTTCATCTCGGGGAGCGTTCAACTGCTGAGCCCGCAGTTAAGGGTCAACACGCCCGGCGTCCTCGTCTCGCCGTTCCTCAACTCCCATCAGGCCTGGCAGTTCATCACGGCCCGCTATGGGCTGGCCTCCAACATGCACTTCGAAAAAATCATCCCGCGACAGGACCTGATGAGCCAGGCCGGTCACTCGGGGATACCCGCCAGTATCGAGGAATACGTGTACACCTTCAGGGACAAGGAGGGACGGGCCTGCAAGGGTTACACCTTCGGCATGGCCTTCGGTTCACGCTCCGGACTGAACTGGAGTTTCCGCCACCTGACGGTGACGGCGCCGGCGAACCAGTTCAACGCCTGGGCCGGGACCCTGGGCACCATGATGGGCTCCTATAAGATCAACGAACGGTGGGCGCAGGCCTACGTCGCCCAGGGACAGCAGAGGCTTCGCGAGATGCAGAAGCAGACCTCGGCCATGGTGGCACACAACGCCCAGGAGATCCGCCAGACGATGCAGGCCGCCTATGACGAGCGGCAGAAGAGCATGGACTACATCGACTACCAGCGGACGAGCTACATCCGGGGCCAGCAGGACTGGATCTCCAGCATGGAGGGGGGCACCGTCTACCGGACCGACAGCTGGGGAACTAAAAACACGGTCACGGGCGAATACTGGAAAGGAAAACCATACGACTACGTGAACTTTGAGGGAAAGAATCCCAAGTACAACGAACAGATGCAGCCCGTTGACTCAAGGGCCCTTTGGGAGAAACATATGCGAGGCAATTAGGGACAGCCGCAAGCAGAAAAAGAACGACCGTCCCCAGGGTAGAGAACTGAACGTTCTTGAAACATCACATCAAACAAAGGAGGTATGTCCCATGAAATATCTTGCATGTGTGATTCTCATCCTTTGCATCGTTTTTCCGGCCTCGGGGGCTGAAACCGGCAAATTCACACTGAGCAGTCCGGACATCAAACACGGGGTGCTCATGCAAAACGAACAGGTCTTCAACGGGTTCGGGTGCTCCGGCCAGAACCAATCGCCGGCTCTTATCTGGAAAAACCCACCGAAAGGCACGAAGAGCTTTGCCCTGACCGCTTACGACCCCGACGCCCCGACGGGCAGCGGCTGGTGGCACTGGGTGGTCTACAACATCCCCGCAACAGTCACTTTCCTCCCCAAAGGTACGGGAACACCGGACGGGAAGCTTCTTCCCCTCGGAAGTCTCCAGGTCAACACCGACTTCGGGGGCCCCGGATACGGTGGTCCCTGCCCTCCCGCGGGTGACAAGGCACACCGCTATATCTTCACCATCCATGCGCTGAAGGTGGAAAAAATCGATTTACCGCCGAACGCAACGGCGGCCATGGCGGGTTTTTTTATCAGCCAAAATACCATCGGCAAGGCCTCGTTCACCGGTTATTACGGGCGTCAGAAATAGTCACAATCAAGAACAAAGAAGGATGGGGCTCCGGTCACCATACTTTACAATGTGAATTGGGAAGGAAGTTTAATTCATGGCTGAAAAGACATTCAAAGCAATGGTGGTAAGGGAAGGAAAGGATAACCAGTTCAGCAGGGAGATCGAAGAGCGATCCACAAGCAGCCTGCCGCCAGGCGACGTCCTTGTCAGGGTCAGGTATTCTTCGCTCAACTACAAGGACGTGCTATCGGCCATTGGAAACCGGGGCGTTACGAAAGACTATCCGCACACGCCGGGAATCGACGCTGCCGGCATCGTGGAGGAAAGCAGCAACCCGAGATTCAGGCCGGGCGACCCGGTGATCGTCACAAGCTACGATTTGGGGATGAACACCCCAGGCGGCTACGGTCAGTATATTCGAGTCCCCTCGGGTTGGGTCGTGAGACTCCCTAAAAACCTCACGCTGCGCGAAAGCATGATCTACGGAACGGCGGGTTTTACGGCCGCCCTGTCCGTCCACCGCCTGGTGGAATATGGAATCAAGCCCGATCGGGGAACCATACTGGTCTCGGGCGCCACCGGCGGCGTCGGCAGCATTGCCGTTTCCATTCTCGTCAACTCCGGGTACCAGGTCGCCGCCGTCAATGGCGTCGTTGATGAAACCTCATACCTCCTTGTCCTGGGAGCCAAAGAGGTCATCAGTATAGAAGAGGCAACGGACACCAGTGGAAGACCCCTTCTAAAGGCGAGATGGGCCGGTGCGGTGGACACGATCGGTGGGGTGATGCTCTCCACCTCCATCAGGTCCCTGCAGTACGGGGGTGCGGTGACGTGCTGCGGGAATGTGGGATCGCACGATCTCCCGATGAATGTCTATCCTTTCATCATACGCGGGGCCGTCCTGATCGGTATCGACTCCCAGAACTGCCCCATGCCCCTGCGGCAAGCCGTGTGGGAAAGAATCGCCGGGGAATGGAAGTTGGATCATATGGATCCTATAACCACAGAGACCACGCTTGAAGGTCTCACTGAGAGAATAGACATGGTTCTTGAGAAAAAACACAGAGGGAGAACCATCGTCAGGTTGCCTGAATAGTCCGCTACTGAGAAAAATGGGGACTGTCCATCTACCAAAAAAAGGAGGCAAAGCATATGCCGAACGAGATTCCCACCAGCCTCTTTAAGTTTCCCCTGTCCGGTGATGTCACCCAGGCCATAAACCCATGGACCTGGTGGCTTCGCATGATGAATCAGATCGGGTTCATCAATATCAACATGACGAAGTCATCCGATCCTCAGATGGAGCGACGAATTATAGAAAATGTCGCCGGTTACGGTAAACAGCTCGGCCGCATCATCGAGGCCGTTGATGTTATGGTTGATCACACAAATTCAACCGAATGGCCGGCGGAACAGAAGAAAGCTCTCGAGGAATTCAGTGAACTGGCGAAGCAAGTCGCCGCCGTGAAGGGCAACTTTATTGCGCCGACAAAAGTCAATGTAGACCGTTTTCTCGAAGGCATGAGGCAGCTGAAGAAGGAAGACAAGCAGGAATACGACAAGCTTCTCGAAAAATTGAGAACGGAACTGTTTCCCCGAAGCACAGAGGATGATGAGTTGTAGGGGGAGACAGAAAAATAAGGCATCAGAATAACATGAGCCTGGGCAATCCCTATAAAGCGCAGAACACCCCGCCGCAGGTTGTCATCGTCGGAGGAGGCTGCGGCGGAATTGAGGCCGCAAGAGCCCTCAGAAACACGCCCGTCCAGGTGATTCTTCTCGACCGGGTCAATCACTACCTCTTCCAGGCGCTTCTCTACCAGGTGGCAGGAGGCATGCTCGACGCCGGGGACATTGCCTTCCCCATCCGAGAAGTCCTCCAGAAACAGAAGAATGTCTTCGTCGCGCAGGCGGAAGTCACAGGGGTAGATAAGGAGAAACGATGTGTTTATGTCAGCCGCCGGAAGCATCCCGTTTCCTATGACTACCTGATCCTGGCGACGGGCGCTCAGGGAAGTTACTTCGGTCATGACGAATGGGCGAAGTTTGCACCGGGATTGAAGACGCTTTGTGACGGGATCACCCTGCGGTCGAAAATTCTGAGGGCCTTTGAGAGGGCGGAGTTGCAGGAGAACCCGGAGAGCCGCCCGGAACTATTCACCTTTGTCCTCGTGGGCGCCGGTCCGACGAGGTGCGAGATGGCGGGCGCCCTTGCGGAAATGGTCCGGCACACCCTTAAGTCGGACTTCCGTCGTTTCGACCCCGGGTGGACGCGAATTATCCTCGTTGATGCCGCTCCCCGTGTCCTGCCTTCTTTTTCACCGGATCTCTCGGAGAAGGCCTGCGTTCGGCTGGAAAAAATGGGGGTCGAGGTCAGACTTGGCCATGCCATTGAGGAGATAGACGCAGAGGGGGTCATTATCGGCGGTGAGCGCATCAGGAGTCTGAATGTTCTCTGGATGGCGGGCGTAAAGGCCTCCTCGGCCGGTCAGTGGCTGGGTGTCGAAACCGACCGCGCCGGCAGGGTGAAGGTTGCTCCCGATCTGACGGTTCCCGGCTATCCGGAAATCTTCGTCGTGGGAGATACGGCTCTCGTCATAGGGAAGGACGGGAAACCCCTTCCCGGGGTCGCCCAGGTGGCGATGCAGGGGGGAGGTTACGCAGGCCGCACTATTTCCGGACGGGTCACCGGCCAATCGCCGCTTCCGCCATTCAAATATTTCGACAAGGGAAATCTGGCAACGATCGGCCGCAACTACGCCATTCTCGAGTCGGGGAAACTGAAGCTCGCCGGTTTTGCAGCCAATCTTGTCTGGGCCCTTATTCATATTTATTTTCTCCTTCAAAAGGAGGACCGGTTCGTGGTATTTCTCAAATGGGCCTTCAATTACATCACCCAAAGGCGGAGTTCGAGGATCATCGAGGAACCCGTAATGTGCGGGAACACGTTGGATGACACAAAGGAAAAATAAGAAGCAAGGAAACGAAGTGGAAAGATGACAGGATGAAAAACGCGACAAAATAGCGAAAGGAGGTCAACGTATGTATTTCGAAGAAATTGAAATCGGCAAGGTCTACAAATCACCAGTAACGAAGCCAATCACCGGAACCGAAATTGATCTTGTGGCCCAGATGTCGGGTATGGATCTACCCGGTTTTTTGAATGCCGACTTTGCGAAGAGTAAGGGTTTCAAAGACAGGGTGACGCCCGGGGTATACGTGATCGGAAGCATGATGGGACTGATGGCGAAACACGGTTTCCTGGCGGATGCAATCTGGGTCTCGGCGACGGACATTGCCTTCCGGACGCCTGTGTTTCCGGGCGACCGACTTTCCGCTGAGGTCGAGGTATTGGGCAAAAAAGAGGGAAAGCGCGGCGGACCGATTACTTATAGATGGAGGGTGCAGAACCAGGAAGGAAAGCTCGTCGCGGAAGGGGTTAATACCTGAATATTTCCGGGCAAATAATCATCTGTATGATGATTGAAAGCACAAAGAAGAGGGGGGATTGAAAATATCATCAACCCCATTGAAAAAATCACCATTCTATGCTCAAATTACAGATATTTTCATGGTCTGATCCTGAATTGAAAGATTTCAATTGTCGGTTTTAATGGCGGAACAGATATTTCAGGACCCGACATTCTAGTTAACGAAGTCACCGTAAAGAAAGGAGGAAACTATGTCGGCACGAAATGTTTTTTTATCCAGAATCACCTCTAATCGAGGAGCGGGCGAAGGAAACATGTTCACACTGATCTTCATCGTGTGCATGGTCATCCTGCTTGTCTTTCTGATAAAGTTTTGCAGCCCCACGCCGCCGCCCGCAGTTGTGAAACCGGCCGAAAAGGCAGTTACTGAAGCAACCAAGGCACTTGAAAAACTCGGCAAATTTCTGGCAGTCAAGCTGCCGAGCGGGATTGAGCTCAAAGTTCCCGAGTTCGGCGTCGAGAAAAAACTAATTGCCTTCATCGAAGACAAAAGCAAACCCGTTGACAAAACCACCTGGTTTACCTTTGATCGATTGGATTTTGAAACAGGAAGCGCAAATCTGAAACCTACTTCAGCGGAGCAACTGAAGAACATAGCAGAGATTATGAAAGCCTATCCGAAAGTTGCATTGAAGATTGGAGGCTACACGGATAATGTGGGCAATGCAGACGCCAATCTTAAACTTTCCCAGAAAAGAGCTCAAAACACCTTGCAGGAGCTTGTCAAATTAGGCGTCGATGCCAAGAGGCTGGAAGCCGAAGGATATGGTGAGAAGCATCCGGTTGCAGATAACTCTACGGAAGAAGGGAGACAAAAGAACCGGAGAATCGATCTTAGAGTAACGAAGAAGTAAGGGAAGACTGTTAAAAAGGGCGGGGTCATCCCGCCCTTTCCCTGTCAAGATGATCCGGTTTATATAGAGACTTCAGGGGCAGGTCTGGATCATTGACGGGCTTTGCCAGAAATGATAGTTTTAAAGGAGGAACCGTTGTATGGCTGATGAAGAGAAGCTGAAGGGTCTGGGGCCCAATGATAAGGGCACGGGTGCCGATGCGTGGGATGCCACGCAATGGCACGTGGTGGTGAAGGGGGATACCCTGTCAAAGATTTCTAAGAAATATTATGGGGACCCCAACCTCTATATGAAGATCTTCGAGGCGAACAGGGACATTTTGAAGAACCCTGACTTGATCAAGATCGGTCAAAAATTAAGGATCCCTTAACTGGAAGGAGGAAAGATGATGAAGTCAAAAAGAATTCTGGTAACGCTTCTATGCGTGGTTGTCGGCCTTGCACTTGTGGCCTGCGCAGGTAACAAGAACGCGGCCTCTACAGCGATCAAGGCCGCGGAGGATGCCTTCAACGCCGTCAAGGGCGAGGCCATGAAGTACGTTCCTGACAAGGTAAAGGCCATAGAAGACTCGATCAAGGCCGCGAAAGATACGTTCGACAAGGGGAACTACGATGCGGCCCTCAGCGCGGCGAAGGCCATCCCGGACAAGGTGAAAGAGCTGTCAGCTGCCGCCGCGGCCAAGAAGGCGGAACTGGTTAAGGGCTGGGAGGAGATGAGCGGAGGAATGCCCAAGATGCTGGATGCCGTAAAGAGCCGACTGGATATCCTCTCGCAGAGCAAGAAACTGCCCGCAGGCCTGGACAAGGCGAAACTTGACGGCGCCAAGTCGGGTTACGAAACAGCCGCCAAGATGTGGGAAGATGCCAAGGCCGCCTTTGCGGGGGGCAACATGGCCGATGCCATGGCCAAAGCCACGACCGTGAAGGAAAAGACCGTTGAAGTGATGAAGACCCTCGGCATGCAGGTCCCGGCGGCCGCGACCGCCACCAAGGGTTAAAGGCAGGTCTCTTTTTCTCTCCATGAGACAAGAAGGGAGTCCCTGATTAGGCGCAGTTAGCGGCTTTTTTATCAGGGACTCCTTTTTTATTTCCTCGGGGGAAAACTTATGTGACACCCGTGAAATAGATAGCACGCAAGCGATCGGGAAGCCATGCACCACCGCCAGCAAGTTTTACCTGGATGAGCAAAATAGCCATGAAAGATAATACCTTCGCAAAAATACTGACAGCCCTTCTGATTCTGGCTATCGCATTCATTGCCAGCGCGGCGGAGCCGGTCAAATTTAAAAGCACCGACACAGGTTTTGGCGTCGGCGAACCGATCTTTAAAGAAAACTATCCTAGCCGGGGGGCAAGGATCGAATCCCCACCTTTGACGAGGTCTTGAAGCTCAATTATCAAGCCTTCCAAGATTTCCTTTCTTTCTTTATTCTTAACAGTCTGTTAAATAGTGGATGGGCTCCCTGTATATGCGAAAAGAAAACATCCGAAACATCGCCATCATCGCTCACGTGGACCATGGCAAGACCACCCTGGTGGACGCCATGCTTAAGCAGAGCGGCATCTTCCGCCCGAACCAAGAAGTCATGGAGCGCGTTATGGACTCCATGGACCTCGAGCGGGAGCGCGGCATCACGATCATGGCGAAAAACACAGCCGTATGGTTTGGCTCCATCAAGATCAACATCGTCGACACACCTGGGCATGCTGATTTCGGAGGCGAGGTGGAGCGTAGTTTGAACCTCGTCGATGGAGCCATTCTCCTCGTCGATGCCAGTGAGGGGCCCCTGCCACAGACACGGTTTGTCCTCAAGAAGACCCTGGAAAAGTCGCTTCCCGTGATCCTCGTCATCAACAAGATTGACCGTGGGGATGCGCGAATCGAGGCCGTCGTCAACGAGGTATACGATCTCTTCATCGATCTCGACGCTAGCGAAGAACAAATCGGATTTCCGATTCTTTACACCAATGCGAAAAAAGGGGCCGCCCACCGGAAGCCGGGGGACGATTCTATCGACCTACGGCCACTCTTTGAGACCATCGTCTCCCGGATCCCGGGTCCGGAGGGGAATGACGCCGAAACGCCCCAGTTCCTCGTAACGAACTTGGATTACGACTCCTACGTGGGGCAGATTGGCATTGGCCGCATGATGAACGGCATCCTGGAAATGAACCGGGGCTACACACTCTGCGGGCTGGAACGAAACGTCTCAGGCATCAGATTCTCGGCCCTCTACAGCTTCTACGGACTCAAAAAGAAACAGGTCGATCAGGTTGAGGCGGGGGATATCGTGGCCGTCGCCGGCGTGGAAAATATCCACGCCGG